>Ga0194131_10000870_pt1 | contig 52476 bp, 54 predicted proteins | sample TA2KigO120mmetaG_FD_148631 | JGI IMG/M metagenome (GOLD analysis project Ga0194131, IMG submission 148631) | Freshwater microbial communities from Lake Tanganyika, Tanzania - TA2015053 Kigoma Offshore 120m | ecosystem: Environmental > Aquatic > Freshwater > Lake | place: Tanzania: Lake...
TCGACCTGCCGTGGCCGCCCGCGCGCAATCCCTGGCATCTCGAGCATGTCACCGGCGGCTCGTCGAGCGGATCGGGCGCCGCGGTCGCGGCGGGGCTCGCCCCGTTCGCGCTCGGCACCGACACCGGTGGCTCGATCCGCGGGCCCGCCTCGTTCTGCGGCATCGTGGGGCTCATGCCGACCTACGGGCTGGTGAGCCGTGCGGGCGTGATACCGAACTCGTTCACGTTCGACCACTGCGGGCCGATGACCTGGACGGTGGAGGACTGCGCCATCGTGTTGCAGGCGCTCGCCGGCTACGACCCTGCCGATGCCGGCAGCATCGAGACGCCGATCCCGGATTACCGCGCCGCCCTTTCCAGCGGCGTCAAGGGCCTGAAGATCGGGGTGCTGCGGCACTACTGGGAGGAGGACCTGCCTGTGCACGAGGATCTCGCGCGCGCGATGGACGAGGCGATCGTGGTCTTCCGCGGGCTGGGCGCGAAGGTCGAGGACTGCCGCACGCGCCCGATGATGGACTCGCTCGACGTGAAGATCATCATCGCGGAGAGCGAGATCTTCTCCATCCATTACCGGGACCTTGTCGCCCGGCCGGGCGATTTCGGGCGTGATTTTCTCGGGCGCATCCTGCCCGCCTGCCTGTTCCAGGCCGCGGATTACGTCGCCGCCTCGCGCGAGCATCGCCGCATGATCCTGGAAGGGCGCCGGCTCTACGAAAAATACGACGTGCTGCTCACCGCGGGTTTCGGCCCCGCGCCACGCATCGACGCGCACCGCACGCTGAACTTCTGGCAGAAATCCAACGTCTTCACGCCCTCCAATGTTACTGCCGGCCCGGCACTCGAGCTCTGCAACGGCTTTTCGAAGTCCGGCCTGCCGCTCGGGATGCAGTTGATCGGGCGGCCGTTCGACGAGGCGACCGTGCTCAGGGCCGGCCACGCGTACGAGCGGGCGACGGACTGGCGCGCGAAGCGCCCGCAACTCGCGCCCGGAGCGCCACAGCCCGCCGTGAATCCGAAGACCAACGAGCCCGACGCGTCGAGCACGGACGCCGCTACGCAGGATTTTGCGCTCGCGATGGCCAAGCGCGCGGGGCTGAAATTGAACGAGCGCCAGCAGGCGATCCTGCTGGAATCGGCGCCACACGCGCTCGAAATGGCGAATCGCATCCGGCGGGAGCGAGACCGGTTCGAGGAGCCGGCGCTCGTGTTTCGGTTCCCGAACCAGTGACGAGATCAATCCTCACGTTTCTGTTGATCGCACATGAGCACCGCAAAACCGTTATGGGCCGGACAGGAAGAGGGCCGCTGGTTCACCCGCATCGAAGTCACGACGATGCTGAACGGCGCGATGCTCGCGCTGCCGCTGCACGTGGTAACGGGGCGAGGGACCGGCCCAACCTTCGGCATCATCACCAACACGCACGGCGACGAGTTCCTGCCGACCACCGCGATCCGCAGGCTCATTGCGGAACTCGACACCGCGAAGCTCAAGGGCCGGCTTGCAATCGTTTCGGTGGCCAATCCGCTTGCCACCGCCGCCTTCGGCCGGCTCTCCCCCGAGCAGCACGGCAGGACCGATCTGCACGAAGTCTACCCCGGCAGTCCGCGCGGCAATGCGACCCAGATGATCGCCGCGGCAATCACGGAGAACATCATCCACCATGCCGACGCGTTCATCGATTTCCACTCGGGCGGCAGCGGCGGCCGGCTCCAGGCGCGCGCGGATTACAGCGCAAAGGCAGACGGGGAAGTTAAACGGCGCTCGCTCGAGCTCGCGCGCGCCTTCGGTATGCCCTTCGTGCACGAGAACGATCTTTCGGGAACGGCAGCGCACCACGCCAACACGCGCGGAATCCCCGCGTTCAACCCGGAGATGGGCGGCTCGTACCTCGGCCCGGAAAACACGCAACTCTACGCTGGGCAGGCGATCGACGGTTTGCGCCGCGTGATGACCGCGCTCGGCATGCTCGACGGCACGGTCAAGCCTCCGCGCCAGCTCCACTTCGGGTTGAAATCGCGGCGCGAGATCCGGCCGCGGCACAGCGGCTACCTCGTCTCCCATTTCGAGCGGCCCGACGACCTCGGCAAGCTCATCGAGGGCGGCATCAAGCTCGGCGAAATCGTCGACCTTTACAGCTACGAAGTGCTCGAGGAGCTCACCGCGCCGTGCGACGGCTACCTCTTCTTCTCCCGTTATTGCGGAGTGGTGGGCGCGGGCACGCAGGCGTTTGCGGTTGCCGAGGCCGCGACGTCACAATGGCTCGACTGAGAAGCGCACGCAGCGCAATAGGCCACGACGGGTCGTGCGGTGACGGAGCACATCGGTATTGGCCATGACGGACTGGGAGGTCATATGAAAGCAGCGATCAAATTCCTAGCGAGCGCAGTGCTCGCTGCAGCCGCGGCGACTGCGGGAGCGCAAGGTTATCCCACGAAACCCCTGCGCGTGATCGTGCCGCTCTCGCCGGGCTCCGGCGCCGACATCGCGGGCCGCATCGTGACCAAGCACATGAGCGAGGCGCTCGGCCAGCCGATCGTGGTGGACAACCGCGCAGGCGCGGGCGGCGTCATCGGCACCCAGGTGGTCGCGAAGGCGCAGCCCGATGGCTACACGCTGATGGTCCAGTCGGCATCGCACGCATCGAATCCCGCGATCTACAAGAGCCTGCCCTACGACCCGCTGAAGGACCTCGTGGACGTCGCGTTGCTCGGGGTGACGCCCTACGTGATGATCACGGCCCCCACCGGTCCCTACCGCTCGTTGAAGGCGCTGGTGGATGCCGCGCGCGCCAAACCCGGGGAGATTCCCTTCGCATCGGCAGGCCTCGGCACCGTAACGCACCTCGCGGCGGAGAATTTCGCGCAGATGGCCGGCGCGAAGATGATCCACGTGCCGTACAAGGGATCGCCCGAGGCGATCGCCGATTCCGCCGCGGGGCGCACCGCGTTCTACATGGCGCCGATCAATACCGCGATCGGCCTGATCCGGGACGGGCGGCTCGCCGCGCTCGGGGTTTCCACCCGCCAGCGCCTGAACATGCTGCCCGCGGTGCCGACGATCGCCGAGCAGGGCTACCCGGACTACGACATGAAGCTGTGGTTCGGGATGTGGGCGCCGGCGGGCACGCCGTCCGCGATCGTACAGAGGCTGAACGGCCTGGTCGCGGCCGCGTTGCAGCGCCCCGACGTGGTCGAGCAGTTTGGAAAGCTCGGCATCGATCCGGTCACGATGAAGCCGGCGGAGTTCGCGAAGTTCGTGCGCGAGGAGATCGCCGCCAACCGGCGCATCGTCAAGCGCGCGGACATCCAGCCCCTTTGACGAGGAGCGCGCGACCAAACAAGACTTTCGGCCGCCGATGAACGCCGATAACCCCAACAAGCTCTTAACGGAAAAGACGTCAAGGACGTAAAGACCGCCGCGAAATTCAAGTTAGGACTCGGGATTTGATTGGCCGCGCTCGCTAAAAAACCCCTCCGCAGAGGGGTTCGAGTGGATCGTCTTCCGCGGATCCGGACGGACGTCGAGCTTTCCGGATCCGCCTCTGATCCTGCCTACATCATTTTTTGGGCTCTTTCACATAGTCAACGTACAGGGACAAGTCCGATTTCCCGATATTCTTGGGCGTATACGGCTTAGGCTCCGCCTGAAGAACTTTTACCTCGCCAGCTTTGAATTCAACCTTATCGGTCGTTCCGTCGGCGAAGGTGCGCTCAAGTACGCCGCTTTTCAACGGACGTATCACCCGCAACGGGCGCGGCCCGGTCGGCGCTACGTCGCCCGGCTTGAACGTGGCTTCGAACACCCGCATGTGGTCATTTTCGAACACGGTCTTTGTCACTACCTTTCCTTTTTCCGCCTTCGCCGCGGGCGCCTCCTTCTTCGCCTCTTTCGCCTTGTCCTGCGCCGTGGCCGGTTGCACGAAGCCCGTGAAAACGAATGCGGGGACCAGAAGCGTCATCGGAATACCGGGCAAACTTTTCATTACCAGACCTCCCTGCGCGAAGCTGCGTTCAGGAAAAACCCGGCCCCGGGAACGGGGTCGAGAGCCTTGCGCCGTTTGAGAAATGCGGGACCGGCCGGAGGATGCGTATCGAACCCGGCCGCCGATGGAGTCCCCGCCGGGTGAACGGCGCGAAACCCGACGGGACCGTTTCAGTATTCGCCCGCCAGCTTACGTCAACCATACGCAGGGCTTACAAACTGCATCGTCCTGTTTCTTGAGAGCGACGCGAAACGTGCGGCGCGTAACGGCGCAACGGGAGCGACGCCGCGTTACGGAGAAATCCGGTGCGGAAACCTGGATTGGGATCGTCCGGTTCGTTCCGGTGGCGGCGCGTCCCGGCGAGCGTACCGGTGATCCTCCGGCATTCCGGGCGATGAAAAGCTTTCGCTAGTTGGCGAGCCGTATGATCCGCAACTCGCTCTTCACCGGGTCGGAAACCACCACCGCGAGTTCCTTGGCATCAGAGATGACGCAGGAATCGGCCAGGCCCCTTGAATCCCGAGGCGAGCGTCTGCATCCCTCCCTTTGCGGTCCACCGGGCGAACGTTCCCGTGTCCCAGTCCGTGACGAGCAGGCTGCGGTCGGGAAGCTGGTATACGCCGTCCAGCCGCCCGATGTCCCTGGACAGCGCGGTGAACTCTCCGTCGGGCCTCGGGGCGTGGATCCCGCGAGGTTGCTTCGGGGACTGGAAGCCGACCATCAGCAGCGAGCCATCGCGGGCCGGGAAAAGTCCGTTCGGATGAATCGACCTCCCCACGAAGACGATGGTGACCTGAGGCGTGATTTTCTGGTCGAAGAAATCCGCGGGTTCCACGCGGTAGAGCTGATCAGCCCGGTTGTCGCTGACGTAGAGGGAATTTCCCAGAACCGTCGGATCGTTGGCGAAGGTGATTCCGCGCAGCTCGAGCTTCCTGCCGCGCCGTGACTTCAGGTCGAAGACCCACACCACATCAATGTCGGTGACCCACAGCCGCTCGCCCTTCACCCAGATGCCCTTGGGCTTGTGCAGGACCTCGCCGTGCGCCGGCAGGAAACGGTCCTCGAGCACCTTGCCGGCAAGCGACACCTTGCTGATCTTGCCCTTGCCGTCCTTTTCCGTCGGCTTGAGCTCGGAGCCGAACTGGCTCACGTAGAGCACCTTCGCCCTGGAATCGCAACCAACCGATTCGGGAAACGCGAAGCCCGATGCCGTCTGCTCCGAAACGACCCGCAGCCCTTTTGCTTCCTTGCCGGAAGCCTGCGCGGCGATTCCCGGAACTGCCACCGTCAAACTAACTGCAAGCACCAGAACTGCCGGTATCCCCTTGTTCATCGCGCTCTCCTCGTCAGTGATTTCGCGCCCCCGGCGCCGCGCTCGACATGTTACCCGTGATTTCGCCTGGGTGGCAAAGTGGGGTCGGGTGACAATTCCAGGATGCAGAAAAGTCACTCGGACCTGAAATCGCGCTGGATCGCGTCTGCTCTCCACAGCGCCCCAAAGGGCGCGGCGAGCATGAGTGCGGCCTTGTCTCGACGAAAATGGCCATTTATAATCGCAATATGGACATTTCGGTCACCGAGTTCAAGCAGCGCTGCCTGGAGATCATCCGCCGCGTCGAAAAGACCGGCCATTCCGTCGCGATTACGCGTCGCGGCAGGGTCGTCGCGCGCCTGCAACCTCCGCCGGCGGCCAGGACGCAGGCCGGACTGAAACCCTGGGAACAACTGCGCGCGTTGGGCGGCCGGCTGCTTGCCGGGCCGGGCGAGTCCGTGCTGCGCGACGAGGACTTCGAGGCGTTGCGTTGAATGTCCTGCTGGACACCCATATCTGGGTGTGGTGGCTGACGCCCGGCTCGCCCCTGACGCGCGTGGAGCGCAATGCGCTGGACGCCGCTGCCGAGCGGCGCGAGGTCGGTCTTGCGGCGATCAGCCTGTGGGAAGCGCAGATGCTGCACCGGAAAGGCCGCCTGGAGTTGCCGCTGCCTTTCGCCGAATGGCTCGTGCGCGCGGCAGACAGCCGGATAGTCTCGGTGATTCCGCTCGACGTCGAGACCGTGCTGGTTCTCGATTCCCTGCCACAATCCTTCCACGGCGACCCGGCCGACCGGCTGATCGTCGCTACAGCCAGGGGGCACGCGCTGCCGCTCGCGACTCGCGACACGACGATACGCCGCTCCCGACTGGTCCGCCTCTGGAAACCCGGTCAGGACTCGTGACCGTGACGCAAGGTCTGAGGTCGGATTAACTCATCCCTCCGCCCTCATCCCTCATCCCTGCCGTGGCGTCACCACGCAACCGACCCACCATCGACAGGAATGATCGCTCCCGTGATGTAGTTCGACGCTTCCGAAGCGAGCAGCACCGCGATGCCTTTCAGGTCGTCCCGTCCCCCCGTGTGCCCGATCGGGATGTCGCGGTTGATCTTCTCCTTGTTGCGCTCGTAGAGCTTCTGGTTGAGCGGGGTCACGAAAAAACCCGGGCAGATGCAGTTCACATGGATGTTGTGTTGCGCCCACTTCACCGCGAGGTCGCGCGTGAAATTGACGAGCGCGCCCTTGCTCGTCGCGTACACCACCGAGTTGTAGGCGTCGGGGTCGCGCCCGCGCAGCCCGGCGATCGAGGCGATGTTGATGATCTTCCCCGCCTTCTTCTTGATCATCTCGCGGCCCAAGATCTGGGCGCAGATGAAGGGAGCCGTGATGTTGAGGTCCATCACCTGCTGCCAGCGATCGAGCGGCATGTCCTCCGGCGGCGCGACCCACGCGCGGCCCGCGTTGTTCACCAGCACGTCCACGCGCCCGAATTTTTTCAGCGTGGCGTCCTTCATCGCCTCGACGTCGCCCGGCTTGGTGACGTCGCAACCCACGGCGAGCGCCTTCGCGCCGATCGCCTCGAGCTTGTGCGCCGCCTCCTCGCAGTTCTCGAGCTTGCGCGAGCAGATGACGATGCTCGAGCCTGCTTCGGCGAGCCCCGTCGCCATCTGGAAGCCGATGCCGGTCGCGCCGCCGGTGACGACGCTCACCCGTCCTTCCAGGCTCATCAGTTGCTTGATCGTGGCCATCTTTCCCCCCAAGACAGATTCAGCCACAGAGAACACAGAGATCACAGAGAACAACAAGCCAGCACGGTTATCGCGAAACAGCGATTTCCTCCGAAAACCAGAGCATCTCGCGCTCCAGCCTCGTCTCTAAGCGGTGTTCGTCGGCTTCTCTCCGTGTTCTCTGTGCTCTCTGTGGCTATTCGTCTTTCAACAATTGCGCGGCGATGATATTGCGCTGGATCTCGGAGGTGCCCTCGTAGATGCGCGTGATGCGCGCGTCGCGGTACGTGGTCTCGATGCCCGCTTCTCGCATGTAGCCCATGCCGCCATGGATCTGCACCGCACTGTCCACCACCTTGCCGAGCGCCTCGGTCGCGTACAGCTTCGCGGCGGAGGCTTCGAGCGTCCCGCGCTCGCCCCGCAAGATGGTCTCGATTGCGCGCGCGGTCAGCAGCCGCGCGGCGTCCCGCGCCACCGCCATGTCGGCCAGCATCCACTGCAGCCCCTGGTATTCGGAGAGCCGCCGCCCGCCCTGCGTGCGCATCCTCATGTACTCGATCGAGCGCTCGATCAGCTTGTCCATCATGCCCGCGCAGCGCGCGGCGATCGTGACACGCCCCATGGTAAGCGTCTTCAGCGCCTGCACGTAGCCCATGCCCTCCGGCCCGAGCAGATTTTCCGGCGGTACGTCGCAATCGGTGAACGCGAGCGGGGCGGTGGTGCAGCCGTGCATCCCCATCTTGAGCTCGTTGCGCCCGACGGCGAGGCCCGGAAAACCGCGCTCGATGACGAAGGCGGAAATGCCCCGGATACCCTTCGCGCGGTCGGTGACCGCCATCACCGTGAATACGCGCGCGACCCCCGCATTGGTGACGTAGATCTTCTCCCCGTTCAGCACCCAGCGGTCGCCTTTTTTCACTGCGGTCGTGCGCAGCGCGGACGGGTCGGATCCCGCCTGCGGCTCGGTGAGCGCGAAGCAGCCGATCCACTCCCCTGTGGCCATCCTTGGCAGGTACCTGCGCTTCAGCGTCGCGGATCCGAGCGCTACGATCCCCGTGGTTGCGATTCCCGTGTGATTCCCGATGAAGGAAGCGAAGCCGTAGTTGGTCCTGCCCATCTCCTCCTCGATCGCGCACTTGCCCGCGAGGTCGAGCCCGATGCCCCCGTACTCCTCCGGGATCGTGAGCCCGAAGAGCCCGATCCCGCGAGCTTTCGCCACCAGCTCGTCCGGGATCGCGTCGTGCTCCTCGATCCAGCGCGAGCGCGGCTCGACTTCCTTTTCGATGAAGCGCCGCACTTCCTCGCACAGCGCCCGCACTTCCGGCGACAGCTTCAAGATCCCCCCGAAAACCCCTTCATTGCGGTTTCCAAAAGCACTGGCCACAGAGAGCACGGAGAACACAGAGGAGGGATTCGATCAACGGCCAGGGAGCAAAGCGCGGGACGAGCACGCAATGCATCGAAAAAAGCCAGCGATCAGTTGCCGCCGCGGCGTCCGCAAGCGGTACCCTTGCTCGTTTCTCTCTGTGATCTCCGTGTTCTCTGTGGCTGAGGATTCTATACCGTTTTCTCGCGCAGCTTGATCAGTGCGTCGGCTGCCTTCACGCCGCGCCCCTTCTCGAACACGAATAGCGGATTGACGTCGAGCTCGGCGATGCTCTCGCGCAGATCCACCGCGAGCGCGGAGAGCCGCACGATCGCGTCGGCAAGCGCTTCGATATCCGCGGGCGCGCGCCCGCGCGCGCCCGCAAGCACCGGGTAGCCCCGGATCTCCGCGATCATCTCGCGTGCGAGCGCGGGCGTTACCGGCGCGAGCCGGAACGAAACATCCCTCAGCACCTCCGTGTAGATGCCGCCCAGGCCGAACATGACGGCGGGTCCGAACAGGGGGTCGTTCGTCACGCCGAGGATCACCTCGATGCCGCCGCTTGCCATCTCCTGCACGAGCATACCTTCGATCGCCGCACCGGGTCGGTGCTTGCGCGCCGCAGCGAGGATCTCCTCGTGCGCGGCCGCGAGCTCCGCGTCGGATCCGATCGCGAGCCGAACCGCGCCGGCCTCCGTCTTGCGCGGGATGTCCGGGGATTGCACCTTGAGTGCGACGGGGTAGCCGACGCGGTGCGCCGCGGCCACCGCGTCCTTCAGGCCCGACGCGAGCTCTTCCCGGGTCACGGGTATGCCGTACTCGGCGAGGATGCGCTTGGCGGCGTGCTCGGCTACGTCGGCTTTCGTTCGGGCGAGAGCACTGTGCGCCCTCGGAGAAGAGAGCGCGACAGGCCGCTCCTTCGCGGCGGCCTCGCCACGGCGCCGGGCCTCCGCATACCACGACAGCGCCGCGAGCGCGCGCCCGCACCGCACCGGGGACTTGTAGCGGGGAATGCGCGCTTGATCGAGCATCGCGTAGGCCTCTTTCGCAACCTCGTCGCGCGCGCTCCATGCGAGAAGAATCGGCTTGTCGGTGTTGCGGTTCACGGCCACGATCTGCGTTGCGACTTTTTCCGCGAGCTCGCCCTGCAGCGAGGCGTTGATCATCGCCACGCAATCCACGTTGGGATCGTCCACGATCGCCTGCAGCGTGTCGTTGATCAGATCGGTATTGTTGAAGATCGCGGCGGTGACGTCCACTGGGTTGAGCAGCGAGCCGTAATTCGGAACGAAGCTCTTCAGCCGCGCGATCGTCTCCGGGGCGAGCTGCGGCACCTGCATCCCGCGCCCGATGCATTCGTCGGTCATGAGGATTCCCGCGCCCCCGGAGATGGTGATGATCGCGAGGCGGTTTCCCCCGGGCAAGCGCCCGCAGCCGAACGCGCGCCCGTAGTCCACCACGTCCTGGATGTCCTCGACCTGGAGGATGCCGCCCTGGCGGAACGCCGCCTTGTAGAGCGCCATCGCGCCGCCGAGGTTGGCGGTGTGCGAGCGCGCCGCCTGCTGCCCCTGCTCGGTGTTGCCGACCTTCCACATGAGGATCGGCTTGCCCGCCGCCAGCGCCCGGTTCCCCACCTCGAGCAGGCGATGCGCGTCCTTCAGGCCCTCGATGTAGCCGACGATCAGCTCGGTGTGCGGATCGCGGATGAAGTAGTCCACGAAATCCAGCGTGGACACGCCGATCTCGTTGCCGGTGGTGACCATCTGGCGGAACGGCAGGCCCCCGTCCTTCGAAGAGAGGTTCATCACCGAGAAGCCGAAGCCGCCCGACTGCGAGACCATCGAGACCGGGCCCGGGTCATAATCCGCGTTGAACACCGAGCCGAAGCCGGCGTACACGCGGTCCGCCACGTTGATCATGCCCTGGCAGTTCGGCCCGACCACCCCGACGCCGTGCTCGCGCGCGATCGCGACGAGCTCCCGCTGGAGCGCGACGCCCTGCCCTCCCATCTCCGAGAAACCCGAGCTGAAGATGATCACGTACGGCACGCCCTTCTCGCCGCACTGGCGCAGCGTGTCCGCGACGCGCGAGGCGTTCACCAGGATGAGCGCAAGATCGGGCGTCTCGGGGACCTCGCCGATCGTCGCGTAGCACTTCTCTCCCGCGACTTCGGGATACCGCGGGTTCACGGGGTAGAGCTTGCCGCGGTAGCCGTGGCCCTTCAGGAATTTCAGTGGCTGACCGCTGATCGTGGCGAGATCCCGGGACGCGCCGATGACGGCGACCGCGCGCGGATTGAAGAAGCGTTCGAGGTCGGTGCGCATGCGGCGGGCGCGGAAAAGTCCTTATCGTGGAAGCCGCGCGTTGAGCTGCGATCCACTCGTCGGCTCCAACGCGCGGAGTTGAACCGGCGCCACGCGTCCGGATTCGACGCGAAATTATACGCCGCCCTTGGTGAGACCGACCCCCGATGCTATGATCGGTGCGCCCGAAACCATCCGAAGACCGCATTGTGAACACTGCCGCCACCGCCGCCGCGCCGCGCTCCTTTAAGGACGTATGGCTGATCTCCGCGGGGCACGGCCTCACGCACTGGTACACCGCGACCTTCTACCTGCTGCTCCCGCTCATCGGCAAGGAGCTCGGGCTCTCGTACACGGAGATCGGGCTGATCATGACCGCGCAGCACCTGGTGGGCGCGATCTCGAACCTGCCGGGCGGCATGTTCGTGGACCTGGTCGGCAAGAAGGGCTACCTGATGGCCGCGTCGCTGTTCTGGGTCGGCTTCCCGTACGCGCTGATGGCGCTCACCCACAACTACTGGATGCTGGTCGTGTGCGTGGCGCTGGTGGGGATCGGAAACAACATCTGGCATCCGGCGGCGATCTCGACGCTCGCGCACCGCTACTCCAACCGCAAGGGGCTGGTGATCTCCGTCCACGGCATGGGCGGCAACATCGGGGAAGCGGTCGCGCCACTGGTGGTGGGCGCCCTGCTCGCGTGGATGAGCTGGCGCGCGGTGGTGGTGGTCAACGTCATTCCCGGCGTCGTGATGGCGGTGCTGATCCTCGCCATGCTCGGCGCCTTCTCGATGGCACGGGCGGGCGACGATCACATCAATGCCGGAGGCGAGAAACGCGGCGCGAGGGATTATTTTCGCGATTTCGCGAGCCTGCTGAAGAACCGCGGTCTGATGCTGGTCTCGGCCGGCTCCGCGTTCCGCACCATGACGCAGGTCGGCCTGCACACGTTCCTGCCGGTCTATCTCGCCTACGAGCTCGGCTATTCCCCGCTCCTCGTCGGGCTGTGCCTCACCGTGCTGCAGACGGCGGGCCTGGTGGCGAGCCCGATCGCGGGGCACATGTCGGACAAGATGGGGCGCAAGAATGTCGCCGTCTCGAGCATGGCGCTCACCGGCATCACCATCATCGGCATGGTGCTCGCCGGGGACACTGCGCTGTTCGTGTTCTTCGTCGCGCTGGTCGGCTTCTTCCTCTACGCCGTGCGCGGCGTGCTGCAGGCTTGGGCCGTGGAATGCACGCCCCGGCATCTCGCGGGAAGCGGCGTGGGGCTGCAGTTCGGCGTTACCGCCCTCGGCGCGAGCGTGTCGCCCGCGATCTTCGGGGTGATCGCCGACGCGTACGACATCTACACCGGATTCCTCTTCCTCGCCGGCACGATCATCGTCGCGAACGTGCTGATTCTTTTCATGCCGAACGGCGCCGCGACGGCGAAAACCTCTTCCGCCGTCGCCAAGGGATGAGGGCGGAGGGCGGAGGGATGACCTAATGACCGGTTTCAGTTTGCAGGTTTTCCCCCTGATCCCGCATCCCGCATCCCCCATCTCTCAGTCGATCCGCGCTCCCGAGTCCTTGACCGCCTTCGCCCACTTCACGACTTCCGCCTTGATGTAGGCGGCGTACTCGGCGGGCGTCGTGGTGAAGGGCTCCGCGCCCTGCTCGCTCAGGAACTTGCTCATGGCGGGCTCGTTCACGATCTTCACGACGATCGCATTGAGCTTCTCGACCACCGCCGGGAGCATCCCGGCCGGTCCGACAAAACCGTTTGCGCCCGATGCCTCGAATCCCGGCACGCCCGCCTCGGAGATGGTCGGAACGTCCGGCAGGGCGGCGATCCGCTGCGCCGTGCTCACGCCGAGCGCGCGCAGTTTCCCTGCCCTCACGTGTGGCACCGCAGTGGGCGAAGTGCCGAAGGTGAGCGCGACGTGCCCGGCCAGCAGGTCGGCAATCTGCGGGGGCGCCCCCTTGTAAGGAACATGGACGATATTGACGCCGGTGCGCGCCTTGAACATCTCCGCCGTGAGGTGCGGCTGGCTGCCGTTGCCCGCGGAGCTGTAGTTGAGCTCTCCCGGCCGCTTCTTCGCGTAGGCGATGAGCTCCTTCACCGTCTTCACCGGCACGGACGGGTGCACGACCAGCACCTGGGAAGTCTTCGCGACCAGCGTGATCGGCGTGAAGTCCCTGACCGGGTCGTAGCTCAGCTTGCTGTAGAGGCTGGGATTGATGGTGTGTATCGTCGATGCGGCCAGCAGCGTGTAGCCGTCGGGCGGCGACTTGACGACGATCTCGGCGCCGATGTTGGCGCTCGCCCCGGGCCGGTTGTCCACCACCACCGGCTGCTTCCACTCCTCGGTGATCTTCTGGCCGATCGCCCGCGACAGGATGTCGGAGGTGCCGCCCGCCGGGAACGGCACCACGATGCGGATCGCCTTCGTCGGATATGCCTGCGCCCAGGCGCCCTGTGCGGCGAGCGCCGCGGCCGCGAGCAGACACAAGCGCGTGTATCCACGTATCGCATGGGTAGTCTTCACTGGTATCCTCCCGTCCACGGGCTGCAATGGAGCACGACGATCGCCGCGCTGTGCCCGTGCAACGAGCTTAGCAACAGCGCAAGCCGCGGGGCAAGCGTGGATCCGCCTCGCACCCACGGCGGAAACTTCCGGAGCACTCTGAATGCAAGATGCGCGCCGCGGTCAACCGGCCTGGCGCCCCGAGCACGAGGTGGAAATCCTCGCGGGCACGCCTCCCGGCGGCGGGCTCGACCGCTCCGCGCGCGCGCTGCTGGCAGCCATCGAGTCCGCGCGGCTCCTTGAAGTACCCGCGCGGGTCGTGAACGTCCCGGGTGACGGCGCGCGCAAGGTCTGGGCTCACCTCGAAGCGCGCGCCGGAGACCGCACGTCCTGTCGATCAGCTCCTCGAACCTCACGACCGACCGTCTGACCGGAGTCGCCACGCTCGATCACTCGGCGTTCACCCCGCTCGCGATACTCTACACCGAGTACATCGCCTTCGTCGCGCGCCCCGACTCGCCGTATCTGCACGCGAGCGCTCTCCTCTCGCGTTTCGGCGCCAGCGCCGGCTCGCTGACGATCGCACTCTCCACCTCGCTCGGCAACCCGAACCACATCGCGGTCGCGAGGGCCATACGGCACGCGGGCGGCGATGTACGCGCCCCGAAGATCCGCGTGTTCGATTCCGCCCTCGACGCTGCCGCCGACGTCGTCGCGGGCAATGCGGACGTGGGCGCTATCACCGCGGCGAGCCCCGTGAAGGAGCTCGCGGCGGGCAGCCTCATCGCACTCGCCGTGTCTGCGCCCCGGCGTCTTCCGGGGCTGTACGAGCACACGCCGACCTGGCGCGAGCTGGGCGTTGACTGTGTGATCGGCGCGTGGCGCGGCGCGAGCGGTGCCCGGGGTCTCACGCCGCCGCAAGTCGAATTCTGGGAGGACGTGCTGTCCGCCGCCGTCGCGACTCCCGCCTGGAACGCCGAGCTCGACCGCCATTACTGGACTGCGATGTGCCTCGACGGAGTCGCGCTGCGCGCGCACCTGCAGCGGGAGCGCGCCGAGATGGAAAGAGTGCTCGCGGAACTCGGCTTGCTCCGCCCCGGATGATCAGGTTACCGCCGGTCGTTACTCGCCGCGCGGGTTTATGCTATGCTTTTCGCCCCGCGCGGCGCGGGCCACAGTGGAACGGGTGATGAGTGGTGGAGTCTAAAATGCGAATGGAAGTGCACGTTCACGGCAACATCTTCCTCGGCAGGGGCGTGAGGCTCGCCCAGATCGAGCTCGCGCTTCGCCCGTGGCTCGAGTACCTCGACGTGGATACCCTGGCCGAGGCGCATTCGATCGAGCGCGAGGAGCCGGGCATCGCCTTCGACACGCGCGAGCGCACGCTCAACATCTGCTGGACCGGCGAGGTCGGGCGCAGCTTCCACAACCGGCTCGCCGAAGCGTTCCAGAACATCGGTCCACTCACCGAGTATGCCTCGGAGGTGGAGGTCACGTATTACCCGGAGGGCGGGGAGGACGAGTTCTACCAGATGTTCGTCGGGCCCACGGCCGAGGCCATCCACGAATTCCGGCGCCAGTGCGTGACCGAGGATATCTCGAACCTGCTCTCACGCCATCTCGGCAAGGCCGACGTGGAGCAAGTCGCCGCTCTGGTCAACCAGCTCTTCGACCAGGACTGGGAAACGAAGAAGGTCACCGGCGAGCAGTCGTCCTCGTCCACCGTCATCCCGCTGCATCCGCGCGGAAAGCACCTGCACTGAGATCCGGTCACTGGTGAGGCGTGACGGATGGAGCGTGACTGGTGACTCGTGACTGGTGACTCGTAGGCGGTGACCGCACAACAAGGGGCTGCAAGAGCGCAGCCCCTTTTGCTGTACCGCGTTGAGCTTCAACAACCAGAGTGGAGGGAGCAATGAACCCGGAGCTGTTCGAGAAGGGAATGGCGCTGCGCAGGCAAGTGCTGGGCGAGAAGCACATCGAGAAGCGTCACGCGAGCCCAGACCCGTACACGCAGCGCCAGCAGGAGCTCGTCACCGAGATCGCCTGGGGCACGATCTGGTCCCGGCCCGGCCTCCCGCTCAAGGTGCGGAGCCTAGTGACGCTCGCCATGCTTGCCGCGCTCAACCGCCCGGACGAGATCAGGGGACACATCGCCGGCGCGCTCAATAACGGGGCGACCATGGACGAGATCGTGGAGGTCTTCGTGCAGGCCGCCGCCTACTGCGGCTTCCCGGCCTCCAACGGGGGCGTGCGCCTCGCCGTAGAGGTGTTCAAGGAGCGCCGGCTCATCTAGCGATGAGAGCGTGTTCAACATTCAAGTTTCAAAGTTCAAGGGTATGCGAGCCGAGCGGAGCTTATGGTTGGCCGACATTGAACCTTGAACATTGAACCCGGAACGTTGAACTCATTATCGGTCGCCCGTCACCCGTCAGTCGTCACCTCTTTTTGAGGGCGTCGGTGCGGAAGCTCAGCACCGCCTCCGGGTCCACCTTGACGTGGACCACTGCCGGCTTGCGCTCCTTCAGCGCCTGGCGCACCGCATCCGCCACTTCTCCCGGAGCCGTGGCGAAGTAACCGACACCCCCGCACAGCTTCATCACCTCGTCGAAGCGCGGGCTCGACACGTGCGCGCCGATGTAGCGCTTGTTGTAGAAGTCGCGCTGGTAGGCGATCTCCGATCCCCACGTGCCGTTGTCCATCACGATCGCCACGGTCGCGATGTCGTGCATGACCGCGGTATTCATCTCGCCCATCGTCATCCCGAACCCGCCGTCGCCCATGAGCGAGATCACGGCGCGCTCGGGCGCGGCGGTCTTCGCGCCGAGCCCCGCAGCGTACGAGAATCCGATGTTGCCGCAGTCGAGCGGCGCGATCAGCGCCGGCGGGGTGTGGTAAGGAAGTTGATCGGTTGACTGCAGGCAGGTGGTGCCCGCGTCAATCGTGAACAGGGCGTCGCGCGGCGCAACCTTGCGCAACTCGGAGAACACCGCGTTGGGATGCAGCGGCTTCGCCGCGCGGGCCGCCGATTCCTCGCGATCCCGCCACAGCTGGGCGCGGTCCTTCACGAATCTCTCGTTGCGCGTCTTCCACGGCGCGCGCTCCGCGCGAATGGCTTCCGTCGCGTCGGCGAGTGCGCCGGCCACCGCCCCGGCGTCCCCCACCATGCCGACAGCGGCCGGAAAGTATCGCCCGACCGCGACCGGATCGATATCCACCTGCACGATCTTCGCCTGCGGCGAAAAAACGTCGGACTTGTAGCGGGTGGTGTTGAAACCGAGCCGGGTTCCGAGCGCGAGCACGACATCCGCCTCGCGCATGAGTCCGCTCGCGACCGGGTTGCCGCGCGCGCCCACCCCGCCCGCGTACAGCGGGTGATCCACCGGGGCGAGATCGCCGTGCCCGGCCGAGGTAGTGATGGGAAGCTGCAGTTTCTCGGCAAGCCGCAGCAGGCTCTCCGTGCCGCGGCCCCACTTGATGCCCGCGCCCGCGTGGATCAGCGGGGCCTTCGCGCCGAGGATCATCGCTTTCACGGCCTCGAGCGTCGCGCGGTCCACGGTGCCGCAGGCCACCGCCGGTTGCGCTCCCGGCGGCGGGATGGTGACGTCGATGTCCTCGTTGAAGAGGTCGCGCGGAATCTGCACCACCACCGGCCCGCGCCGCCCGGCGTTGGCGACGCGGAATGCCTCGAGGATGAACTCGGGAATGCGGTCGGCGCGCGGCACGGTCATCACGCGCTTGGTGACCGGCAGGAACACCGTCTGCTGGTCGATCTCCTGGAACGACTCGCGCCCGAGGTGCTCGCTCGCGGGCAGCCCGGTGATCACCACCATCGGGGAATACGCCATCTTCGCCGCCGCGAGCCCGAGCACCATGTTGACCGCGCCCGGCCCGGCCTGCCCGCAGATGAAGAACCCCGGAGTCTGCGTCACCCGCCCGTAGGCGTCGGCCATGTGCGCCCCGCAGTTCTCGTGGCGCACCCCCACGTAGAGCATGTCCTTCGCATCGTAGAGCGCGTCGTACATCTCCAGCGTGCTCGAGCCCATCAGCCCGAATATCTTGGTTACCCCCGCGGCGCGCAGTGCCTGCACCGCGGCGAGGCCGCATCCCATCTTTGCCATTGTCAGAACCTTAAATTAGCCGCCAAGGCGCCAAGAACGCCAGGAAAGCAATTCAATAATGAAACCTAAACATCTTCCCTGCTCTCTTCCACGGCACACGCCGGAATCTGAATGGCGCTGCTGTGGTTCTTATTATTGTCATGTCCTTCTTGGCGTTCTTGGCGCCTTGGCGGCTATTTCCGGTTTCTCTATGCGGCCTCCGCGCCTTCGGCTATTTTTTGCCCATCACTTCCGGATTCAGGACGTTCACCGGCTTGCCCGCGGCAAAAGCCAGTACCTGCTCGACTGCGACCCCGTAGTACTTCTCGTAGGTGTCGCGGTCCACGTACCCCAGGTGGGGCGTGCACACGACGTTGTCCATCTTGAGGAGAGGATGATTGCCCCCCAGCACCGGCTCGTCCTCGTAGACATCCACTGCGCCCTGACCGGGACGCCCCTCCTTCAGCGCCCTTACAAGCGCGCCCTCTTCCACGATCGGCGCGCGGCTGGTGTTCACGATCAACGCGGCCGGCTTCATGCGCGCGAGGTCCGAATGCCTGATGATGCCTCGCGTCTCCTCGTTGAGCGGCAGGTGCAGGCTCACGATATCCGCCGTCTCGAAGAACGCCTCGCGCCCCGGCGCGATTTCGAATCCGTCCGCCTTCGCGCGAGCCGTCGAGCCCTCGCGTCCCCAGCACACGACGCGCATGCCGAACGCCCGGCCGACGTTGGCAACGATGCTGCCGATGCGGCCGTACGCATAGACCCCGAGCGTCTTGCCCACGACGGTCGTGCCGATCGTCGTCTGCCATTTGCCCGCCTTGAGGCGCTGCACTTCCTCGGGAATGTGGCGCAGCGCCGAGAAAATCAGGCCCCAGGTGAGCTCCGCGGTATGGTTGGGAAGCCCGCTTCCCCCTCCGGAAACCACGATGCCTTTCTCGGTGCACGCAGCGACGTCGATGTGGTAGACGTTGCGTCCGGTCTGGCTGATGAGCTTGAGCCGCTGCATCCGCTCCGCCGCCGCCCGCGGGAAACGCGTGCGCTGCTGCAGCAGGATCACGGCGTCCGCGTCCTTCAGGCGCGCGGCGAGCGCCAACGGGTCCTTGACGGTGTCGTGGTGGACCATGACTTCGTGGTCCTCGAGCTTCGAATAGCAGCCGAGCTTGCGAAAAACATCCTGGTAATCGTCGAGCACTGCGATTTTCATCGCGCTTCCTTTTTTTCGGAGCCGCTATTATGCGCGAGAGTGCGGCGCGCACCAACCTCAACGCGACCTCCCGCGTTGCGTCACGTAGCCGCCCAGGGCAAGGAGCGCCGAACCGGACCAGAAGACCGGCGGGATCCCGATCACCGCGCCGGCCGCGCCGAACGTCACGGGCACGATCACGTGCATCACGTTGTTGATGGCGATGCGCAGCCCCAGCGCTTCGCCCATGCGCCCGGCGGGCGCGTGGTTGCAGGTGAGGATCACCGAGAGCGGCTGCCCGAGCCCGAGGCCCAGGCCGAAGACGAACGAGATTGCCGCGAGCACGAGCGCATCCGCGCTCAACGGCATCAGCATGAAGGCGCCGCCCGCGACGTAGAGCGCCCCGATCAGCGTCCTCTCCTCTCCGAAACGCCGCGCGAGCGACGGCAGCAGCGCCCGGGTGACGAAGGCCGCGGCGGCGAAAGCGCCGAGCACCATCCCGATCGCCGAAGCCGAGAGCCCCGCGGAGTGGCCGTAGACGGGCAGGTAGAGCTGGAAGACATCGAGCCCGGTGAACACCAGCGCACCGGCGATGAACACGCGGCGCAGGTCCCGGCTCTTCAGCAGATCCATCATGCGCTCGGCTTCGCGCCCCCCGGAGCGCGGGGCGGCCGGCGGGATGCGCCGGTACATCGAGGCCACGCCGATCAAGGAGGCGACGTTGAGCAGAGCGAGGTAGGCATAGGTCCGGACGTGCCCGACCGAGTCGATCAGAATTCCAGCGAGCACCGGACCAACGAGATCCGCGGTGGCGATGGTGAGGGCGTACAGGTTGATGTAGCGCGTGCGCGCTTCCCCGGTTCCGAGCGACCCGGTCAGCGACTGCATGGAAATCTGCACGAAGATGAAGCCCGCGCCGGTGACGGCCGCGGCGACGAAGAGCGCGGGCAGCGTCGGTACCACGTGCGGCAGGACGACCCCCAGCGTCATGCCCGCGAGACCCGCGGCGAGCGGCACGCGCACGCCGTAACGATCCGCGATCCTGCCCGCGTACACCGCGAGCAGCAGCGGGAACGCCGCGTACATCGCGAGCAGCAGCCCGACGGCGAACGCATCGGCCCCCAGCTCGAGCGCGTAGAGCGTGTTCAGCACGCGCGCGCCCTTGAAGCCGGCCGAGTTCGGCAACGCGAGCGCGATGACGTGGTAGATGTTCATTGAGCGGTTCGGACACGGGCCCGGGCGCCTCGGGCGATTCTACCGGAGGCGGCTGGACTCCCGCGGCGGCTACCGGCGATGTGCGACAATCGCGCTTTCCGCAAGATCATTCTCTCCAGCCCCACATGCTGCGCGCGCCCGATCCCCGCTGCCGGATTGCGCCGTCCCGGAGCGAGCGATGATGCGCCGGTCGCACGCGGTCCAGCATCCGGACGCGCCGGCCATTCGCGCGCAGGTGCTGCGCGGGCTCGCCGCCAGCCGCACGCCGGGCTTTCATTTCCCCGGTCATTTCCTGGGCGTCTCGTGGCCCCGCATCGGCGAGGAGGAGATCGAGGAGGTGATGCCCGACGGCCCGCACTGCCGCGACGCCGATGGCAGTACGAGCCTCGTCGCGCTTGCCGTGCTGCTCGACACGGCGCTCGCGACCGCACCGCGGCTCAAGATCGAGCGTGGAGCGCGACAGGGCACGGTCCAGATCCACGCGCAGTTTACGGGAGAGCCCGCCGGCGCCGCCCTCACCGCGCGCGCACGCCTGGCCGGTTTCACCACGGGGGCGGTCCGCCAGGCGCTCACCCGCGGCGCGGTCTTCTCGGCCGGCAGGCCGGTTTGCTACGCCTCGGGCACGTTCGTCGTGCTTCCGCCACCGCCCGGCGTCACCCTCGCGCCGCTGCCGTGGCAGCGCGAGAGCAGCGAGCCGGTCTCGCCGCTGGAGGAGAATGAGCTCCGGTCAGATGAACGTTCGATCATGAAAGCGTGCGAGTCGGCGCTGGAGCGGGCCGATCAACAGCACGGTTTCATCGAGCATTTCTGGGGCGCGCTGCCACGGGCGACGCGTTACGGCGCGCGCTGCACGATCCGGATCGGTGCGCAGCACGGCAACCGGGTCGGGCACGTGCAGGGCGGGCTGCTCTTCGGACTCGCGGCGGTCACGGCCCGCGCGGCGGCTGCGCGCCACCCGCAGCTATCCGCGGTCTCGGCGTGGTTCGTGAAACCGGGGGAAGGCAGCCGGCTCGACGTGCGCTCGCGGCTCGTCCACGCCGGCCGCAGCTTCGCGGTCGTCCGCACCGAAGTGACGGCACGCGGCGGCACCCGCGTACTCGAGGTCGTCAGCAACCATGCTGCCTGACGACGGTGAGTAGATACGGGTGGCGAGATAATCGTCACCCGTATCTCGATGCTTGTCTTAATCCGGCTTGGCGCCCGAGATTCTGACCACCTTTTCCCACTTCCGGGTCTCGGTCTGGATATAGGCGGCGAACTCCTGCGGAGTGGAGCCGACGATCTCGAAGCCGAGGCTGGTGAGGCGCTCGCTCACGTCCGGCAGCTTGAGCGCCTTCACGGTCTCCGCGTGGAAGCGCCCGATCACCGAGTTGGGCGTCTTCGCCGGCGCGAGCACTCCGTACCAAGCCGTCGCTTCCACTCCGGGGAAACCCTGCTCGGCGATCGTCGCCACCTCCGGCAGCGCCGGCGAGCGCTTGGCACCGGTGACCGCGAGCGCCCTGATTTTTCCGCTCTTGATGTGAGGCATCGCCGCCGTGAAGCCGCTGAACATGACCTGCACGTGGCCGCCCAGCAGACCGATGATCGCCTGGCCGCCGCCCTTGTAGGGCACGTGCGTCATTTGCATGCCCCCGAGACTGTTGAGCAGTTCGCCGGTGAGGTGCCCGATGCTCGCGACCCCGGTCGAGGCGAAACTGACGGCGCCGGGCTTCGCCTTCACCAGCGCGATCAGCTCCTTCAGGCCCGTCGCGTGCACCGAAGGATGCGCCGTCAGAACGTTGGGCGAGGTCGCGATCTGCGTAACCGGCGCATAGTCCTTCACCGGATCGAACGGCAGCTTGCCGAAGAGACTCGGCGCGATCGCCAGATTGGCGATGTAGGCGAGCACGATGGTGTGCCCGTCGGGCGCGGCGCGCGCCACGATCTCCATGCCGATGTTGCCGTGACCGCCGGGGCGGTTGTCCACCACCACCTGCTGTCCGAACACGTCAGCAAGCTTGTGGCCGAGGGTGCGCGCCAGCGTGTCGGTACTGCCGCCCGGAGCGAACGGCACGACGAAGCGCACCGGCCGGACCGGATACTGCTGCGCGTGAACCGGCATCGCAATCGATACGATGCCCGCAACTGCAGCAGCAAGACCGATGATGGCGCGCATCATCGCTGCTCCCGTTCCTGTCACTTCTTCAGAGCGCTCGCGTCGTTGCGCCAGCGCTCCCATGCCCAGGCCTGGTCATCGCGAACCGCCTCGTCCTCGCACATGCGCCGCACGAGCGCGGTCACGTCCGATTCGTATCCGTCCTTGCGTTTCTTGAACTCCCACTTGTGCCCGAGCGGGAAAACCGGTGATTTCAGGATCTGTCTGAGCTTCATGGGTCTAGGAACGGTAAGCGGTAAGCGGTAAGCGGAAAATTGGCGGCGCCTCCGGGCGAAGGTCCCCTGCTCACCGCTCACCGCTCACGGGTTTCTGGTAGCAAGAACAGGTGTCCGCGATCGCCTCGCGAGTCTGGGGCGGCCGCGCTCCGAGCTTCGCGCTGAAGTACTGCACCACGTCCGCAACCACCAGGCCCAGCACCAGCACCGCGGCAGGCCCGCGGTCGAGCGTTATCTGGCCTCCCGGCGCGTTCGCCGGTACCACGGGTCCGGAAACGAAAGAGACCCGCGCCCCCGAGAGCTTCGCCGAGCCCGATACGGTGCTCGAAGTCGTGGTCGTCGTCATACCGCCGCTCAAGGCCTGGTGCCCGTGCAGCGTCACGGCACAGCCGGGGAGCAGCGCGCCCAACAGCGCGAAAGCAAGGGTGCGGACTACGCGGGCCATCGTTCAGCGGGGGCCGGGAGAATGATGCCTTCCAGTATACCCCACCGCGGAGCGCGGATAATCCGGATTACTCCTTGCCCGGCTTGCCCGTTCTGGGCGGCAGCTTGAGCGTCATCTCGCCGCGCTGCTTGAGCAGCGGGGCAATCTCGCGCTCCGCCACCACGTACGTCCACTTGGCGAGCGCTTTTTCGCGCGCGAGGCGTTCTTCGAGCCGCTTCGAGCTCGCGATGAAATCCTTGTCGCGGCGCTCTTTCTCCTCGGGCTTCTCGTCCTTCTCCGGAACGCGCTGCCGCGGCGGCGAGCCGGCAACGGAAACACTTACCTGGTAGTCGTCCCCGCTCCCGGTCTTCGCGAGCTTGATCGTATACGTGAGGTTGTCGAACGTTTCCGCGACCGCCACGAGCGGTTTGCCCGCGCCTCCGGAAGCGGGCTGGAGGGCGACGTCCTTGAACGACATGTTGCCCAGCGCATTGACCGCGCCCACCGCCGCCCTCGGATCGAGCAGGCCACCGCCCGCGGCGAGCTTCCACTGCCCCCACTCCTCGTCGCGCGTGATTTTCCACTGCGCACCCGATCCTTCGGGGCCGGCGGAGAGGGTCTTGATGCGCTCGACCTTGAAGAACTCCTTGTCGAGCCACCTGCCGGGATTCGCGTCGGCGGCAGTCAACGGGTCGGCGACCACCACGACGGTGCCCTTGGCGTTCGCCGGCAGCACGTAGCGGCCCGCGGGCACTCCATCCTGCGCTCCGGGGAGTGGATTGAGCGGGTCTTTCTTGAGCACTTTCTTGCCGAGGATCAGGCGCGCAATCACCTTGCCGGCGCCGTCCTTGAACTCGACGAGCGTGCCGGCGCCCTCGCCCTTGCCGGGCTCGCCGAGGTCGAGCCGGGGAAGCAATGACGCGCCGACCTGCTCGGTCTGCGTCACCTTGAGCTCGACGAGCTTGATCATGAGATCGCCGATCTCCTTGAAGCTGGCGGTGTAGCCGTTGCGCTCCTGCACCACCCACGCGTGTTCCTTGCGCACCAGAGTGGCCTGGTGCTTGGCGTCCTGCAGCCGCAGCTCGGCGACATCGGCGATCGTGAACTCGGGCAGGAGCTTGGCCCCGATCCTGGCGCCGCTCGCGCGATAGGCGGAAGTATCCTGCCAGATGAGCGCCGCGCCCGCCGCGCCCAGAACGAGCAGCACCAGAAGCAGGATCAGGAACTGCTTGCGCGTCATGTCGCCGCCTCTGTCACGAACCGACCACTCATCGCGTACCGCGTCGGCGGCAGCGCCCGTTCGCCTGGTCGCATCCCCACATGCGGGGCCCCTGCTTCCCGGCTCATGTCGCCGCCTCTGTCACGAACCGACCACTCATCGCGTACCGCGTCGGCGGCAGCGCCCGTTCGCCTGGTCGCATCCCCACATGCGGGGCCCCTGCTTCCCGGCTCATGTCGCCGATCCCGCCAGCCTCAGCCTTCGACGCTGCGCGAGCGCAAGCGCCAGGCCCGCGAGCGCCACCAGCAGCGGCACCAGGGCGATGTTGACCGCCTTGGTCCAGAACTCGAGCATGTCCGTTTCCACGCGCAGGTCCTTCCTGAGCTCCTTGAGCTCGCGCCGTGTCTCCGCCACTTTCTTGCGGAAGTTCTCGAGCTCGGCCTGCTGCTCCGCGGTAAAGATCGCGCTGGCGGGACCGGCCCGGGTCTTCTGCAGCTCCTGGAGCTTCTCCTGCGTCGCGTTCAGGGTGTCTTCGAGCTCCTTGATCTTGCCTAGGTACTGCTGCTGCGCCAGCGCCTCCATCTCACGGATCACCGTCAGCGGCCGCGTGAACGCGGCGCGGCTCCTCAGCCCGATGAGCGCCTGGTCACCCGAGAGCTGCTCGATCAGGCCCTGGGCAAGCGCAAGGTTGCCGTTGCGGGGAATGATGACGCGCTGGCCGAAGACGTCCTGCACCTCGACCGCGGCGCCGTCGGCGAGCATGTCCGCGTCCGCGACCAGCACGACCGAATTCTCGCCTGCTGATTCCCTGAGTTGCGGCGCGCGCGCGGCTTCGGGCTTCTTCTCCTCGGCCTTTTTCCGGTCCCGGCCGGGCATCGGCTGCGCATCGGGCGGGCCTTCGGGGAAGGCGGTCCTGAACTTGCCGGCCAGGCGGATCGCGAGCGGCATCTCTTCGCCCGACGGCTGGAAGCCGCGCGTGGAGGGCTCGCCCGAGAGCGTGGCGATGATCAGATCCACCGGCATCGAGTTCTTCGAGGTGCGCGCGAGCACGGTCGGCTTCAGCCCTTCGGCCGCCTTGACCTTGAACGCGCCGCCAAAGGGAAAGAGCAGCGTGCCGACCTGGCTCGTGACCACGTCGTCCATGTTGAGCGCCTGCTGGTTGAGAGAGAGCAGCGTCGGCAGCAGCCGCGGCCCGGCGCCGCTGGCAAAGGTAAGGTCGGCGATCACCTTGCCGAGCTCCATCTCCACGCCCCACGCCTTGAACAGCCGGTAGAGCATGGACTGGCCCGCCTGGGAGCCTCCGAACGGGTTCATCATGTCCGGCTGCTGGTCGAAATAGGCATACGGGTCCACGAACGCGACGAGCTTGCCCCCGCGCAGCACGAACTGGTCGAGCGCGTACTCGGTCTCCTCGCGGATGTCGCGCGGGTGGATCACGAGCAGCACCTTGATCTCCTCGTCGATACTCTTCGCGTCGAGCTCCACCTTGCGCACGTCGAACAGGCGCTTCAACTCGGAAACCAGCACCCACGGCTCGACGGGCTGCTGCTTGGTGAGCGGGTTGAGCGTGCGTCCCATCACCGGCAGCGCGCTCATCACGCCCACCACGGGCTTCTTGGCGGCGGTTACGTGCGCGATCGCGCGGGTGATATCGTACTCGAGCAGCCGCTCACGGTCGGGCGCGAGCACCGGGATCGCGGCCTTCTGGTCGAGGAAGGAGACGGAGAGCCCGAGGTAGAACTTCTCGCCCGTGTTGGTGAGCTGGCCTTCGACGCCGTCGAGCTGCGCCGATTCCTCCGCGTCGGAGTCCGGCTCCGGATTGAACTTCTCGATCACGAACTTGCCGCCCGCCGCGGACCTGAATTCGCCCAGGAGGTCCTCCACGCGCTTGGAGAACGTCTTCACCCCCACCGGCACGGCGCCGCTGCCCTGCGAATAGTAGAGGCGGACTTTCACCGGCGCCTCGAGCTTGGCGAGGATCGCCTTCGTCCCGGCGGACAGCGTGTAGACCCCGCCCTGGGTGAGGTCGGCGCGGGCATTGAACGCGCTGACGATGAAGTTCGCCGCGATCAGCACCGCCAGCAGCGCGGCCACGCCGGCGGTCGAATACAGCGCCATTTCCAGTCGCTTGCTTTGCATGTCGCTCTCCTACCCGGCCCGGTGGCTGCGGATGATAACGCCGGTCGTGAACAGGGCGAACCCCATCACCGAGGCGAAGAAGACGAAATCGCGCGCGTCGAGCACGCCGCGCTGGAAGCCTTCGAAATGCGTCATGACGGAGAACGCGGCGACCACCTCGACGACCCGCGGGCTCGCGAAACGCGACAGCAGATCGGTGACGGGCGTGAAGCCCGCCAGGATCAGGAACAGGAGAATCAATACCGCCACGATGAAACTGATCACCTGGTTGCGGGTCATCGCGGAGGTCATGCAGCTCACCGCGAGGTACGAGCCGGCGAGCAGCAGGCTGCCCACGTAGCCGGTCACGATCACGCCATTGTCCGGATCGCCCAGGATGTTCACCGTGATGACCACCGGGAACGTGAGCGCCAGCGCGAGCGCAAGGAACAGCCACGACGCGAGGAACTTGCCCACGATCGCCTGCCAGGTCGTGATCGGCATGGTCAGCAGCAGCTCCATCGTGCCGAGCCGGCGCTCCTCCGACCACAGGCGCATTCCGATCGCCGGAACGAGAAACAGGTAGAGCCACGGGTGCCAGGTGAAGAACGACACGAGCGAGGCCTCGCCGCGCTCGAAGAAGCTGCCCACCGTGAACGTGAAAAATCCGGCGAGCAGCAGGAAGATCACGAGAAACACGTAGGCGATGGGCGAGGAGAAGTAGGCGCCCAGCTCGCGCTTCACGATTGCCTTGATGTTGGTCCACGCGTTCATTTTCGAGAGCTCATTCCAGAAAATCTGAAATCACAAAGGACACGAACGACCCAAAGAGGATCGGGAATAAAAGCAGTTCATTTCAAGAAACCTTCGTGTTCCTGGTGTCCTTCGTGGTTCAGGAATTTCGGTCAACCCGCTTTCACGGTATCCGGCAGCGTGATCGAGCGGAACACCTCGTCGAGCCGCCCTTCTTCGGTATGCAGCTGCTCGAGCTGCCACTTTTTCTGTGCGGCAAGGCTGGCGATGTTGGCTGTCAGCGCCCCGTTGGTCCACGCGCTTTCGGGATAGACACGGATTTCGACGTCGCCGCCGTCGTCGCGGAGCACCTCGCTCTTCCCTGCGCCTGCCACGCGGCGCAGCTCTTCCGCCAGCGCGGCCGAGGAAACGCCCTTCACGCGCACGCACACCGCGCCGGCGTTCGCCGCGCGCGCCTTGAGCTCTTCCGGCGTTCCGTTGGCGACGATCCTGCCGCGATCGATGATGATCACGCGCGAGCACGCCGCCTCGACCTCCTCCAGGATGTGCGTGGAGAAGATGATCGCCTTGGTCGCGCCCATGCGCTTGATGAGGTTGCGCACCTCGTGCTTCTGGTTGGGATCGAGTCCGTCGGTCGGCTCGTCCATGATCAGGATGTCGGGATCGTGTATCAGCGCCTGCGCGAGGCACGTCCGGTGCTTGTAGCCTTTGGACAGCGTGTCGATGTGCTGGTAGAGCACGTTCTCGAGAGAGCACAGGTCCACGGCCCGGCTGACCGCCTTCTTCCGCGCGTCGCCGCGCAGGCCGCGCAGTTCGGCCGCAAAGCTGAGAAACGCCTGCACCGTCATGTCGGCGTAGCCGGGCGCGTTCTCCGGCAGATAGCCGATCAGCCGCTTGGCGGGAAGCGGGTTCAAGAGCATGTCGTGCTCGCCGACGGTAATCTTGCCCGAGGTCGGCGGGATGAACCCCGTGATCATGCGCATGGTGGTGGACTTGCCCGCGCCGTTGGGGCCGAGGAAGCCCAGCACCTCGCCGCGCTCCACGCTGAACGACACCTCGTTCACCGCGAGCTTCGGGCCGAAGGCCTTCTTGAGATTCTCGACTCTGATCATGCTTCCTCCAGAAGCGGTTGCACGCCGCCGCGGGCGCCGCCTCGCATTGTCCTGCCGGCAGATAAGTCCGGCTTTCTTGTTTTCAACGGCCGTCCGGTCCGCGCCGGCCATCGGGTCTTTTGACCGGCATGCCGCCAAAGGTTCCCGCCGGCGCCGGCACCCCCGCGCGAACCGCGAAGCCCGCAAAAAAAGCCTGCCAAACCGCAGGCCGGCGACGTGCCGGTGCCGACAGTCTGACTCGAACAGACGACCTACCGCTTACAAGGCGGTTGCTCTACCACTGAGCTATGCCGGCTCCGAGGCGCGATTATAGTGGTTCGCCCGGGCGCCTGCCACACGCCACCGAAAAGGGAATCGCTCCGGGAAACGGCGCTTCCTCTCGCGCAAGAGCTGCAGCATATCGCCGGCCACACGGCCGCGCGCGGTGCGTATGCTAGCGGACGGAAATCCGGGCCGCAACACCGGGACTATATAATCGGCCGCTGGGCGGGCGTGGAAGGAAACATGACGCAACCAAGCGCTCCGGTGGGCGTGATCGGGCTGGGATTGATGTGGGGCGCCTGCGCGCGCCTGTCCCGGGAGCGCATGCAGCCGGTGGAAGCATCCCTGTCTGGCACGAGCGCGCAGACCGCGCGCGTCGTGCCTGAACTGCACAAGCACGATGACTTCAGCCCATTGCCGGCTCGGCCACCGGCACGCCGAGGCGCACGTCGCGCTCACGCAGCGTTTCCGGGGAAAACCTGCGGCCATCGGGAACCGTCAGCCACAAGCGCAGCAGGTGGCGCTTCCGGTCCGGTTCGGGATAATCCTCGAAGGCCGTGCGGCTGTGCAGGATCACGTAGTTGTTCAGGAACTGCATGTCGCCGGGCTCGAAGCTGATATTGAGCTTGAGTTCCTCGATGAGGCTGTCCATCGTGTCGAAGGCTTCCCTTTCGAGCCCGGTCAGCATCGTGCCGGTCGTCTGCTGGGCGAATTCGATCATGCGCCTGGAGTAGCGGCACGAGAGCTTGCCGTCGAAATACTCGAAGACCGGCCAGCGGTAGATCGGGGACCCGCCTTTGGGCTGCTCGCCGCGCCAATCGTAGCTGAACCGGTTATAGAGCACCCCCACGTACCATGGGTAGCGCCGCAGCAGCTCGTTGTAGAGCGCCGTGGAACTTGCGATCAGGCTCGCACCGCCGGATTTTGACGGCCGCCAGCACAGCAGCCCCACCACGTCTGTCTCGTCGACATGGAAGGGAGAGACCGCCCGGGTCTGGTAACCCCGCACCCGCGCGGCACGGATGTCCAGGCCCTCGTCCTTGACATCACCGAGGAGATCGCCCCTGGCATTCTGTGACACCGCTTCTCCCAGGTGGGTGCCGATGCCCCAGTAGATGAGCTTCGCCTGCTGCAGCGTGTAGCGTTCGATCGGCAGGCCCTTGACCTGCACGAAGCCGCGACCGGATTCGAGCTCCTCGGAAATCTTTTTCAGCTCCTCGCCAAAGCCCGGCAGCGGAAAATCCTCGCGCCGGATCCTGAACAGGGGCAATCCCCTGCGTTCGACCGCATACGCCGCTGTCTCGAGTTCGCCCACGGCCCGCGGCGAAAGGCGATAGAGCCACGAATCGTCCTGAGCGAGTTCCTTGCCTTTCCAGGCGACCCGCCCGGTGACAGGCTCGGTCAAGATTGCGCCCATGCGTTCGCTTCTCTGGTCATTGGCGTCGGGGGTCTTGGACTTCGTCCCCATGCCGGGGGCCCTGCTGCGCGCCTCAATGCGCGTGCTTGCCGGGCGCCGGGAGCCCCAGGTCGGCACGGGGGCGAGCGAGCGTATCCACAATGAGCGCCAGATACACCTTGGTGGTTTCCGTGAGGTCGGAGATCGCGGCGTGCTCGCCCTGCCCGGGATTCCAGTCGCTCTGCCCCCCGCCGTGATGATGGACATCCGAGCGGGCGCGGGTGCGGCCCGTCGCCCCGTAATTCAGCGCCGGAATCCCGTGTCGCACGAGTTCGCACGCGTCCGACGCGAACGGTATCGCCGTCACCTCGACCTCCTTGCCGTGCACCTGCCGGTGAGCCTCGGCCACAGCCTGATAGATGAATTCGCCGGGCGCGCACTCCGAGCCCCACTGATTCATGAAAATGTGCGAATCCATTTCCAGGGCCGCGAGGTCCGCGTCCTGCGCCTTCAGGGTCCTGAGCACGCCTTCGATTTCGCGCTGCACGATGAGCGGATCCTGGTTGGGCAGCAGGCGCGTGTCCACGTACAGCGTGCAGTAGACGGGCACACGCGAGCAGCGGTACGGCCAGCCGCCCTCGATCGCGGAGAGCGTGACGTGTGCCGGCATGCCGAGGTAATTGCAGCGCCTCTCATAGCCTTCACCCCACTCCTGGATCGCCCGCATCACCTTCATCATGTTATTGATCGTGTTGTTGCGCGGCGTTCCGAATACCGTGTGCATCGGATCGCCTACCAGCGTGATGCGAGTCCAGACGTAGCCGCCGTGCGCCCGCATCAGGGTCATCCCCGAGGGCTCGCCCACCACGCAGAAGTCCGCGACGGCGCCGTGCGTGATCGCATACCACGTTCCGCATGCGCCTCCGCGGTAGAGCGGTCCCTGGTAGCGATCGACCTGCGCCTTCTCGATCTCGCCCGCGACGCAGGCGATCACCAGATCCCCGGCGAGCGTAGCGCCGGCCTTCTTGAGGATCTCGGCGGCATGGAGAAAGCACGCGAGCGAGCCCTTCATGTTGTAGATGCCGAGCCCGTAGATCCAGTCCCCGTCGATGACCGCCTTCGCCTTGTAGCCGGGACGATCCGGCAGGTACTGCTCCTCGCCGGTGTAGGACGTGTCCATGTGGCCGTTCAGCATCAGCACAGCGCCCTCGCCCGTGCCCTTGATGACGCCGATCGCATTGGAGCGGGTGTCCTCGAAGACCTGCGGCAGCACCTTGATGCCCGCCTGCTCGTAGCGGCCGATGATGTAGTCGGCGCACGCTTTTTCCGCGCCGGTCGGGGATGGAATATTGACGAGATCGCAGGCGATCCCCGCCAGCGCTTCGCGATCAACCATGGACAGCAGCTTTTTTTTCAGCTGTGTCGTGTCCGGTGTGGCCATCACATTCCCCTGCCGAATTACTCGGGTTTGATGCCGGCATCCTTGACGATGCGGGCGTACTTCGCGAGATCGGCCTTGAGGAAAGCCCGCAATTGCTCGGGAGTGCCCGGGGCGGAATCCGCATGCTGCCGCGCGAGTTTCTCCTTCATGTCCGGCGAGTTCATGATGCGGGTAAGCTCGCCGCCGAGCTTGGCGACGATCGGCCGCGGCGTTTTCACCGGCACCACGACAGCGTACCACTCGGTGATTTCGTAGCCCTTGAGCCCGCTTTCGTCGAGCGTGGCCAGCTCTGGCAGGTATCCGGAGCGCTTGAGGCTGGTCACCGCCAGCCCACGCAGCCGGTTCGCCTTGACGTGCGGTACCGCATTGAGCATGTTGAGCAGCATCATTTGCGTCTGGCCGCCCACCAGCCCGATCATCGCGAACGCGCCGCCCTTGAACGGCACGTGCACGATGTCGACGCCGGTCATGGACTTGAACAGCTCCCCGGCGAGGTGAGTGATCCCGCCGGTGCCACCGGAGCCGAAATTGATCGTGCCGGGCTTCGATTTCGCGAGCTTCAGCAGCTCGGCGACCGACCCTGCCTGCACGCTCGGATGCACCACCAGCACGTTGGTGATCGTCGCCACCATGCCGACTGGATCGATGTCGCGGGCGAGATCGTACGGGACGTTGCGATGGACGCTCGGCGTGATGGTCTGGTTATTGCCGAGCATCAGCAGGCTGTAGCCGTCGGGCGTCGCCTTGACTCCGACTTCCATGCCAATGCGGCCGGCCGCGCCCGGCCGGTTCTCCACGACCACCTGCTGCCCCCAGCTTTCGGTGAGGGCCTGCCCGATGAGCCGCGCAACGGCGTCGTAAGATCCGCCGGGGCTGTACGGCAGAACGAACCGGATCGGACGATCCGGGTACTTTTGCGCCGAGACTTCCGCTGCCAGCAGACCGGAAATAGCGATCAGGCCCACTGCGAGACGAGCAAACAGGCACATAAGACCTCCTCTATCTCAAGTTGAGTCCATGTGAGTACGGCGAGCCGATCTTCGCCCGACACTGAGCCTGCGCCTCCCCTTCGTGCGGCTGGCGGCGCGCGCGACGAAATGGGCCCCGCCCCGGCTGCGATCCACCGGGCGTCCGGCGATGCCATGGGCGAGGTCCTTGACGACGTAGAAGATGACGTCCTCGTCGGGCGTGGCGTAGGTACGGTGCACGACGTTTGCCGGGAAATACACCACCGAACCGGCCGGAACCTTCATCGACTTTTTCCCGGCGATGTCGGCCATCAACGTACCCTTGACCACGAAATTGAACTGCTCGTTGGGATGGGTGTGCGGGCGCGCGCCGCAGCCCGCCTTTTCGAAAGCGAGGCCCACCTGCATCCGCTCGCCTTCGATGACGACGGCGCGAGTATTCGCGTAATGGCTTCTGGTGCCCGACTTTCCGCCGGCGGCCACCCGCTTGAGCCGGTAGAGATCGAATACGTGCCTGCCGCCGCGGCCGGCCTTGTAGGCACCCTTGGTCTTGGGAGCGCTGCGCGTCTTCGACATGGGGGAAGGCCTCGACGGATTGACCGGGTATGCCGCGAGCCTACGCCTTCAGGCGTTCAGGCTCGATGATCGCCTCGCACTCGATCTCGATCGCTGCGTCGGGATGGCCGAGGCGGGAGATCTCGATCAGCGTGCTTGCCGGCCGGTTGTTCCGGAAAAACCTGAAGCGCTCGTCCGAGCAGCGGTAGTACTCCTCGATATCGGTCACGTAAGTGGTCGCGCGCACCACGTCATCGAAACCCGCGCCCACGTGGGCGAGGCCCTTGCCGATGTTCTCGCAGGTCTTGCGGATCTGCGCACGCATGTCGCCCTTGCCGACGATGGTGCCATCGGGGTCGCGCGCAACCTGTCCCGACAGATAGACGTGCACGTGGCCGGCGGCCTCGATGACGACTACGGGCACATAGAGCAGGTTGCCCTGTTCCACCCGCGCCCACATGTCCTTCGGCTGGATGAACTTGCGTTTGATCATGAAGGCCTTCACCGCGGGCGAAAGCGCGTGTTCCGCTACGGGAATCAAAGGTTATAATGTTATGACCTTTAACGCAACTAGCCTGTCGATCCCGATTCGATCATGCGCGTCCGCCTGAGCAGAGCCGAGGGGGCGCCGCCGATCTATTCGCAGGTGGCGAGCCTGCTGCGGCAGGGCGTCCGGAACGGGGAGCTCGCCCCGGGTGCCAAGCTGCCCAAGGAGCTGGACCTCGCGCGAAGCCTCGGCGTGAGCCGCATTCCGGTCCGACACGCGCTGGCCATCCTCGAGCGCGAGGGCCTGGTGCGCCGCCATCACGGGCGCGGCACCTTCATCGCCGACGACGCGCACAAGTCGGAAGTGCTCCAGCTGACGGGCATCGTGGGCTGGAGCACTGCGGTCGGCACCGACCACCGCTTGATCTCGGTGAGCGACGTGGCGCCCCACGGTGAGCCGGCGCGCTTCTTCGATCCGCCGCGCGGGGAGAAACTGACCTGCTTTGTCCGATCGAGAGTCCGCGACGGCACGCCGTTCAACTACATCGTGAATTACCTGCCCTTATCGGTCGCGCAACGCATGCGGCACCACGATTTCCGGGCGCAGACCATGGTGGATGTGCTGTGGAAGCGTCTCAGGATTTCCCTGGGCAAGGTGCGGCAGGTGATCGAGGCGAGCACGGCCGATCCGGTGCTGGCGCGCCGGCTCGCTACGCGGGTGGGCGCGCCGGTGCTCTACGTCGAGACCCGTATCTGGCGCAAGAGCGGTGCGCCTCTCATGTTCTCCCAGGCGTACTACAGAGGTGACCGCTCGAGCTACAGCATCGAAGTACCGGGCTAGGCCGGCACCGCTCACAGAGAAGACAATTCATGCCCCGCAAGAAGCGAGCAGTGGATCGGGAATGGTCCGCGTATGCCGCTGCAGGGCCAATGCTGTTCTTCAACGTGCAATACGGCGTCGGGTCCCGGACGCAAGAGCGCCGGGAAAGCTTTGATGAAGTCGCTGGCCTTGGACCCGGAGCGAACGGCCATTTCGCGTGGATCAACCGCATGGAGCAACCGGTCGGCGCTCAGGCGATCGGGATATACGAGCGTTACTGCGAGCTTCTCGCTGGCCGACCTACACCGCGGTGCGGCCGCCGTCGATCAGGAGATCGGCGCCGGTCATGAAGGAGGACTCATCGCTCGCGAGAAATACCGCTCCCGCGGCGATTTCGTCCGGATCGGCGAGGCGATCGAGCAGCGTCTCAGCGGAAGCGTGAGCGCTCTCGGGCGTATCGTGTTTACGCACGTAACGCCCCGTTTCCGTCGGGCCCGGCGACAGGCTGTTCACCCGGATGCCCTGACGCGCGTGGTCGACCGCCATGGCTTTGGCCAGGTTGACGAGCGCAGCTTTCTGCGCGCAATACCAGGCCCGCCCCGGCTTCGCCACGCGCGCCAGCTCGGAGGCGACCAGGATGATGCTGCCGCCGCCGGAGTCCGCCATCGCCGGAATCGCGTGCTTGGCGAGCAGGAAAGCGCCGTCGAGATTGACCGACATGCTCCGCCGCCAGTCCGAGAGCGCGATTTCGGTCACCGGCGCGAGCGGAAGGTCGCAGACGGCATTGCTCACCAGCACATCAAGGCGCCCGAACTTCTCCATCGCGCCTGCCACGCTCGCCTTGGCCGTCGCCTCATCGGCAACGTCGGCCGCCAGCGCGACGACCCGGCCGCCCAGCTCGCGTACGGATTCCGCCGTCCGCTCCAGGCTCCCCGAATCGATGTCGACGCAGACGAGAGCGGCGCCTTCCCGCGCGAAGTGGCGGCACACAGCGCCCCCGATCCCGCCCCCCGCTCCCGTGACGATCGCCACCTTGCCCTGCAAGCGAGCCATTCCGTCCTCTTAAGTGTCAATTCCCCGGCATTGGGCGCGACTATCGGGCGCGCGGTGTCGGCGCGATTCCAATTCGGCGATACGGTGGCGGCGCCGGATCGTCAGGGTATGATCTTCGTCGGCAGCCGTCTCGGGTGATCGGGCATAAACGTGATGCCGCTTGCCGTCTGGCCGAGATTGACGAGCAGTTTTGCGTGCTCGATCGACGCGCTATAGCCCTCCAGGACGGGGACGCCGTCCCAACCGCGCTCCTCCAGGCCTTTCTTGATATACGGCTGCAGCCAGAAGACGCCGGAGCAGCCAAGCGTGATCACTTCCGCTCCGTCCTCGCGCACCGCCGCCTCCGCCTGATCAATCGCATTGGTGACCGCAGCCGAGCGCTCGCCGTTCTTCGCCTTCTCCAGCTCGCGGTTTATCAGCATCTCGCTCGGAAGCCCCGGGCGGGGCAGGCGGAAGCCGATGTTTCGTATCGACGCGCACCGATCCTGCAGGCCGTAGCGGTGGATGATGTCACGGTAGTAAACGTTGTGGACCCCGGCGATGTCGATCACCGAGAACCGTTCGCCCAGCATCGTCGCCAGGTGCATCTGCGAATGCCCGTTGGCGGTGCAGACAATGCCGTAATTGCGGCAAATTTCCCGCGCCTCAAGGTATCCGGGATCACCGCCGCCCATGAGCACGATGGCGTTGTATTTTCCGGTTTCGCAGGCATCCCGTACGTCCTTCAGTCTCGAGGCTGCCGCATAGGCGAATTCCTCGCGGGTTTCGACCGGCCACTCGCCATAGAGCGGCACCGCCCCGGGATGCAAATCCCAGCTGACGTCCCTCAAATAGGGCGCTACCAGCTCGTAGTTCTTCAGGCGCTCTTCCTTCGGGCGGTCCGTCGCGACGACATTCGTCTGAAAACCCCATTTCGAGTCCGTGGGCAGCCGGTACGGCGGCATGAGCAGGAACCGGTACATGAAACCACCCGTGGTGCCGCCTTTCCCAGCCGATTGACCCAGCTGCGTGTCTACGACCTTCATGATCAACAACCCTCACCAAGATTTATGTTAGCGATTCGCATCACCACGGCAAGCTCCGTGCCGCCGCACGGTCTCCCCGGAGATCTGAGAACCCCTCACGCGTCCGACCGCTGTTCCGCGCAGGGATGATGACCGGGCAGTGGGCGGCGCGCAAGCCCCTCGCAATACGCGCGCACTACGCACTCGAAGGGGGCGGCATCTGCACGAGCAGGTGACTGGTGGCTCGTAACCGGTGATCGGGAATTGAGGGGCAGAGCCCTTTCCTCATCCCTGCCCCGGCCCCGACGAGCAAAAAAACGGCGCCACCGGTCGGTGGCGCCACATTCTCCCCCCTGGGCGGGCGTGATTACGCGCTCGGCTTGCGAACGTAGCCGTAGTACAGGTTGCTGCGGTCGCCGCCGTGCTTGTCGTAGATCTCCTTCGCCTGCGCGAAGCGGTCGGTCTCGAGCGCCGCGCGCTGCTTCGGCGTGAACTTGTAGATTCGCGCGTTGTTGTCTCCGAAGATCGCGCGCTTGACGGGCCCGTCGGCCGCGCCGAGCGGCTTGAAGCCGTATTTCTTCTGCATGTCCTCGGGAATCTCGAGCCGCCGCAACGCCTCGATCTGCCACTGCGGCGAGCCGGTCCAGATCGCGTCGGTGCCCCACACCACGTGATCGGCGCCGAGCCCCTTGACCAGCTGCCCCATCATCGCCGCGCAGAGCAGCGGGTACGACATGATGGACAGGGCAAAGATCTGGCCGAGGTCGGCGTAGACGTTCTTCACGCCGTATTTTTCGGGGATTTCGGCGAGATCGGTGACCCAGTCGACGCGCCCGGTCTTCTGGAACTGCTCCCACCCCTGTTCCGGCACGGCGGGCGCCACGTAGCGGAAGCCCGCGTGGTAGATGACGAAATTCAGCTGCGGCCAGTCCCTGGCGGCCTTGCCCACGTCGTTCACGTTGGCGTAGCCGAGCAGGTGCGGGAACTTCGCCTCGATCATCGGCGGAAACAGGCCCTTGTGGATGCAGATATTGACGAGCCCCGGGCTGTCCTTGCTCGCCTTCAGGACCTTCTCGTAGAACGGATAGACGAGCTTCTCGTCGTCGAGGCGGAACGGGTGCTTCGACAGGTGCTTGTTGGTGTTGTCGCCGATGGTGTAGGCCTTGAACGAATCGGGCTTCAGCTTTTCGAGCGCCTCGTCCACCCGGTCCATCCAGCCCGGCCAGCCCGGCGTGAAGATCGCGTGCGAGAACATGCGCTTGGTGCCCGCCTCCTTGTTGATTTTCGCGCGCGCATCGTACTTCTGGTCGTTCGTCAGGAACCAGAATTTATCGTCGTGCGACGCCGACCCGCTGATCAACGCCACCTTGGTGTCGCTGTCGAGAAAGATCTCCTTGAAGTAGTTCGGGAACTTGAGATCGTCCGGCGTCTGCGGCTTGCCCTGCAGCAGCGGGTTCCAGCCCGCCTTGCCCACGGCCTCGCGCAGACCGATGAAGACCTTGATCGGCGTGTCGTCGCGCAGAAAGTGGGTATGCATGTCCATGATGAACTGGCCCCTGAGCTTTTTCGCCCGCTCGTCGGCCATCTCGGGAGTCGCCGCTTCGGCCCGGCTCACGTCGAACAGCGTCCCGAACGTCTCGTTCAGCGCCACGAACCCTGCTGCCATGCCCGCCGCGCTCTTGAAGAACTTGCGCCGGCTCGTGCCGTGCCTGCGCGCGAGCGCCGAACCGGTTTCTTTCAGGCGAACCTCGAACTCACGCTGCTTTTCAGTTTGCGGCGCCGGCATGAATTCGTCGCTCGAAACGGTCCGCGTGGGAATCGGCGAGCGAAATGCGGTTTCCTCGGCCCCTACCAGTTGTGCCAGTTCCTCCGGGGTAAGCATGATGACGATCGCCTGTGGTGGTATTGAGTTGGGCTTGCGCCAACCTGCCGCGCTTCCTTCGCGCGAAGGCCCGAAACGAGATCGTGGGATGGCGCGGCAATTTTGCGTTCGGCGCGCCGGGCTGTAAAGGGGGTGCCGGTTCGATTTCGCGAAAAAAGATCAAGCCGGCGCGCGGCGTTGAAGAGCTACGGGGCCAAGAAACGCCCGAAGCCGTGGCGGCCGCCCACACGTGCAAGGCCGCGTCCCGCAACGGAAAACGCGCCGCAGCGCCGGTGCGCTCGAAGGGCCGCCGCTGCCTCCGCGCGCCTGCCGGCGGTTATTTGATGATTTGCAGCTTGGGCTTGCCGCCGTTGGTCGACGGGGCGGAAGGGGCCGGTTCAGCCGGCGCTGCAGCCCCGTCCCGGGCCGGCTCGGCCTCGAACGCGAGCCCCTGCCCGGTCTCCTTCGCGAAGATGCCCGTCACCGTCTCGATCGGTATCGAGCACTCGCGCGAGACTCCATTGAAGCGCGCCGAGAACTGGATGACGTCGTTCCCGATGGTGAGCCGGTGCGTCGCGTCGTAGCCCACGTTGAGCACGATCTCGCCGTTCTTCACGTGCTCCGCCGGGACCCGCGTGGCGGCATCGACCTTGACCGTAATGTAGGGCGTCAAGTTCGAGTCCGAGCACCATTCGTGGAGCGCGCGGATCAGGTACGGCTTGGTCGAGCGCTCAGCCATTGCTTTGGAAGTGCGTGACTCGTGACTCGTGACTCGTGACTGGTGACGGAAGGAGCATGGTTTGACGCCTCTCGCTTCACTTCCTCATGACCTTCTCGGAGGCCGTCAGCGCGTCGATAAACGCCGGCCGGCTGAACAGCCGCTCCGCGTACTTCATGAGCGGCGCGCACTGCCGCGGCAGCTGGATGCCGTAGTAGTCGAGCCGCCACAGCAGCGGCGCGATCGCCACGTCGAGCATGGTGAACTCGTCGCCCAGCATGAATTTCTGCTTGGCGAACACCGGCGCGATCTGCGTCAGGTTGTCGCGGATGATGGCGCGGCCCTTGTCGCCCTGCTTCTGCGTGCCCTTCTCGATGGTCTCGATGTGGCTGAACATCTCGTGCTCGAAGCGGAACAGGAACAGCCGCGCGCGCGCGCGCATCACCGGGTCGGCCGGCATCAGCTGCGGGTGCGGGAAACGGTCGTCGACGTACTCGTCGATGATGTTCGACTCGTAGAGGATGAGATCGCGCTCCACGAGCACCGGCACCTGGTTGTACGGGTTCATCACCGCCAGGTCCTCGGGCTTGTTGTAGAGATCCACATCCACGATCTGGAAATCCATGCCCTTTTCGTACAGCACGATGCGGCAGCGCTGGCTGAACGGGCAGGTGGTTCCTGAATACAAGGTCATCATACGAAAGCCGTAAGCGGTGAGCGGTTAGCGGTGAGCGGTGCGAAATGCGCGGCCGGCGATCAGGAAGGCGCGTCTTTCCTTTTCCCGTTCACTGCTTGCCGCTCCCCGAAATTAATGCACGTCTTTCCAGTATTCCTTCTTCAGCGCGTAGGCAAGCACGAACAGCCCGCCCAGGAACATCAGCACGTAGATGCCCAGCGCGATGCGCGAGCGCTTGGCGGGCTCGCCAACATAGACGAGGAAGTTGACGAGGTCGGCCACCATGCGGTCGTATTCGGGCGGGGTCATGCTGCCGGGCTTCTCCACCACGAGCCGCTGCACCTTCTCCTTCCTGCCGCCCCACGTTGCCCGCTCTGCCGTCGTGAGCGCCTGCTCTCCCTGCAGCTGGTAGAGCACGTGCGGCATGCCGACATTGGGAAAAACGGCGTTGTTCCAGCCCATCGGCCGCGTGGAATCGCGGTAGAAGCTGCGCATATAGGTGTAGAGCCAGTCCGCGCCGCTGCCGGCGGGCGATGCGTTCGAGCGCGCGATCACCGACAGGTCGGGCGGCGCGACGCCGAACCATTCCTTGCCTTCCTTCGGGTCCATCGCGACGCGCATGAGATCGCCGATCTTGGCCTCGGTGAAGATCAGGTTGTCGCGGATCTGCGCCTCGTTCAGCCCCAGGTCCTGCAGCCGGCCGTAGCGCATGTAGCCGGCGCTGTGGCAATTCAGGCAGTAGTTGACGAAGGTCCGCGCTCCGCGCTGCAGCGAGATGAGGTCGGTCTCGTCTATCGGCGCGCGGTCGAGCTTGACCAGTTCGGCGCCGAACGCCATGGCCGGCACCGCGAGCAGCGCCGCGAGCAGTCTCGTCGCGGCGCCCATCAGTGCGCCCCCTTCCATGCGACGCGCGCGGGCTCGGGCTTCACCTGCTCCATCCTGCTGTACCACGGCATGAGCAGGAAGAACGCGAAATACACCAGCGTAAAGATCTGCGAAAGGACCGTGCCGGCGGTGGTCACCGGCTGGGTCCCGAAGTAGCCGAGCACGACGAACGCGACCACGAACAGCGCGAGCGCCGACTTGGTGAGCGCCCCCTTGTAGCGGATCGACTTCACGGGGCTGCGGTCGAGCCACGGCAGCCCGAAGAAGATCATCACCGCCGCGCCCATCAGGATCACGCCCCACACCTTGGGGTCGATCGTGAAAAAGCCGGCGAGCAGCACCGCCGTGACCGCCCCGATTGCGGCGCGGGTGAGCGCGTTGCGGGTCGCGGTAAGCAGCAGGCCCGCGTATGCGATCAGCGCCGCGGCGAGCACCCACATGAAGTCCTCGGTGATCGCGCGCAGGATCGAGTAGTAGGGCGTGAAGTACCACACCGGTGCGATGTGCGTCGGGGTCTTCAGCGGATCGGCGGGAATGAAGTTGTTGTACTCGAGGAAATAGCCGCCGAATTCCGGCATGAAGAACATGATCGTGCAGAACACGATCAGGAATACCACCACGCCCAGCGTGTCCTTGACCGTGTAGTACGGGTGAAACGGGATGCCGTCCACCGGATGCCCGGTGACCGGGTCCTTCACGTTCTTGATCTCGACGCCGTCCGGGTTGTTCGACCCCACCTCGTGCAGCGCCATGATGTGCGCGGCGACCAGCCCTAGGAGCACCAGCGGAATCGCGATCACGTGCAACGAGAAGAACCGGTTGAGCGTCGCGTCCGAGACGACGTAGTCACCGCGTATCCAGAGCGCGAGGTCGGGCCCGATCAGCGGGATCGCGTCGAACAGGTTCACGATCACCTGCGCGCCCCAGTACGACATCTGCCCCCACGGCAGCAGGTAGCCGAAAAACGCTTCCGCCATCATCGTGAGATAGATCAGCATGCCGAAGATCCAGATGAGCTCCCTCGGCTGGCGGTACGACCCGTACATCAGCCCGCGGAACATGTGCAGGTAAATCACGACGAAGAACGCTGACGCGCCGGTGGAATGCATGTAGCGGATGAGCCAGCCGCCGGGCACGTCGCGCATGATGTACTCGACCGAGGCGAACGCCTGCGCCGCGTCCGGCTTGTAGTGCATGGTGAGGAAGATGCCGGTGACGATCTGGAGCACGAGCACCAGCAGCGCGAGCGAGCCGAAGTAGTACCAGAAATTGAAGTTCTTCGGCGCGTAGTATTCGGCGAGGTGCTCCCGCCACAATTGCATCAGCGGGAAGCGCCGGTCGACCCAGGTCAATACGCCGTTGAACGGGCCGGCACCGGTCACCGGCCGCTTTTCGGTGGCCGCCATGTGATTATGCTCCCTTGGCGTCTTCGCCGATCAGCAGCTTCGTGTCGGAGACGTACTGGTGCGGCGGCACCGGAAGGTTGTCGGGCGCCGGCTTGTTCTTGTAGACGCGCCCGGAGAGGTCGAACAGCGAGCCATGGCACGGGCAGTAGAAGCCGCCCTTCCAGTCGGACTCGAACGCCTCGGCTTGCGCCTTGAACTTGTCCACCGGGGAGCAGCCGAGGTGGGTGCAGATGCCCACCACAACGAGGTACTCGGGCTTGATCGAGCGGTGCTCGTTCCGCGCGTAGTCGGGCGTGAGGTCCCGCACGCGCACGCTGTTCGGATCGGCGACCTTGTCGTTGGTGTCCTTGAGCGTCGCGAGCATCTCCGGGGTCCTGCGCACGATCCACACCGGCTTGCCGCGCCACTCGACGCGCATCATCTCGCCGGGCGCGAGATTGCCGATGTCCGCTTCCACCGGCGCACCGGCCGCTTTCGCGCGCTCGGATGGCAGCATGCTCGCCACGAACGGCACCGCGGTCGCGCCTGCGGCGAATCCGCCGGCCACGCTGGTCGCTGCGACGAGCAAGCGGCGTTTTTTCTGATCCAACTCTTTGTCTGTCATACGATTTCGCCTGTCGCCCGGAAAAAGCGCCATTTTACACAAATGCCCTCTGAAACTTAAGCAGAATTTGAAAAATCTTTGTGCGCTCAGTCGCTTATGGAACCCTTGCGGCAAGGCCGCATCACGCGGATCGGGGAACGAATTGGCGATGCCGCAGCGTTCCACGAGGTCGGCGATGAATTCGGACGCCACGCCCGACAAGTGCGCGTACGCTGCAAGCCGCACCGCGCGAGCAAGCGGCGATTGCGCGGGGCCGGCGTGCCGCTGCATCGATGGTCTCGAGCGACGCGGCAACACTGCTCACGATGCGGGGGATCTCCACCCCCACTTTCTCCCGCAGCCCGTTTTGGGCAATAATCACGGGGCTTGGGGACCTCAAGTTACTGGTTCCGGCCGGCGTCAAGCGCGTTGCGCTGCGCAAGCGATTGACTCGCCGAAGAATTCAATCTAGCCCGGACCAGGTCTCAGCCTTCTGCGTTCCGCCATGAACATGCGCAAGCTCTGGCTCGTATTCGCCCAGGCCACGACGATCTGCGTCGCGGCGCTGTTCGTCGTCTCGACGCTGCGCCCCGACCTCCTGAGCTGGCGAGCGCCCGGCAAGGCGGTGTCCGTCACGGCGCAGCAGCCGGATGCCGGCGCTCGCGCGATCGCCTCTTACAGCGAGGCCGCACGCAAGGCGATGCCGGGCGTGGTGAACATCTACACCACCCAGAAACTCAAGCGTCCGCGCCACCCGTTCATGGACGATCCGGTGTTCCGCTACTTCTTCGGCGACCAAGCCGATCCGGGCCAGCAGCAACGCGCCGGCCTGGGCTCCGGCGTCATCGTGAGCGAGCAGGGCTACATCCTCACCAACCATCACGTGATCGAGGCGGTGGACCAGATCGAGGTCGTGCTCTCCGACATGCGCAAGGTGAAGGCGCGCGTGGTGGGCACCGATCCCGATACCGATCTCGCGTTGCTCAAGGTCGATCTTCCGGGCCTCCCTGCCATTGCGTTCTCGCAGGCCGATCCGGTGCGCGTGGGCGACGTCGTGCTCGCCATCGGCAACCCGTTCGGGGTCGGGCAGACCGTGACCTTCGGCATCGTGAGCGGGCTCGGGCGCAACCAGCTGGGCATCACCACCTTCGAGAACTTCATCCAGACCGACGCCGTGATCCACCCCGGCAACTCGGGCGGCGCGTTGGTCGACGTGCACGGCAACCTCGTCGGCATCAACACCGCGATCTACTCGCGAACCGGGGCCTCCATGGGCATCGGCTACGCGATTCCGGCGAGCATGGCGCGGCATGTGATGGACCAGATCATCGAGCATGGATCGGTCACGCGCGGCTGGATCGGCGTCGGCGTCCAGGAAATCAATCCCGAGCTGGCGGCGCTGTTCAAGATTCCGAGCGCGAAAGGAGTGCTGGTTTCCCACATCGAGCGCGGCGGGCCCGCCGAGCGCGCGGGCCTGAAGCCGGGCGATGTGCTGCTCGCGGTGGACGAGCGCCCGGTCACGGACACGACGGCCATGCTCAACCTGGTCGCGGCCTTGAAGCCCGGCCGGCAGGTGAAGCTCAAGGTACTGCGCGAGCAGAGCGAGGCGAATATGGCCGTCACCATCGGCCGGCGTCCCAAGCCTCAGCAGCGCAGCTTCGAATAGACGCGGCGCGCCGCGTCCGGGCGTGCGCCCGCGCCAGCGCCCCCGTCATCCGGTCGGGTCGCGCCCTTTTTCCCCCGCCTCCGGCGGCGCCTCGCCGTACTCGTCCACCGCCTGTGGCGGCCGGCCGAAGAAGCGCGCGGCAAACAGCCCGACCTCGAACAGGATGCACATCGGGATCGCCAGCAGGAGCTGCGAGAGCACGTCCGGCGGGGTCACGATCGCGGAGATCACGAACGCGCCGACGATGAAATACGGCCGCACGTTCCTGAGCTGCTCGATCGAGACCACGCCCATGCGCGTGAGGATGATCACCACGATCGGCACCTCGAACGTCACCCCGAACGCGAGGAACAGCGTGATCACGAAGTTGAGATAGTTCTCGATGTCCGGCGCGACCGAAATGCTCTTGGGCGCGATCTTGTGGACGAAGTCGAACACCAGCCCGAACACGAAGAAGTAGCAGAACGCCACGCCGAGGAAGAATAGCGCGGTGCTCACGACGACGAGCGGCACCACCAGGCGCTTCTCGTGCGCGTAGAGGCCCGGCGCGACGAATGCCCAGGCCTGGTAGAGCACGTACGGCAGCGCGATCGCAAAGGCGACCAGCGCCACGACTTTCACCGGCACCAGGAACGGCGTGACCACGCCGGTGGCGATCATCTTCGATCCCTCCGGCAGCGCGCTCATGAGCGGCCGCGCGAGCAGGTCGTACAGGTCCGCGGCGAACGGGAACAGCGCGACGAACACGATCCCTACCGCGATCAGCGTGCGCAGCAGCCGGTCGCGCAGCTCGATCAGGTGGGAGATGAAAGTATCTTCGCTCATTCGGCTCGCGACGCGGCCGGCTCAGGCCTGTGTCTTTGCCGGGGGCTCGCGCGCGGCATCCGGTTCCGGCTCGGGCTCCGGCGCATCGGGTTTTGCGGCTGCGGGCGCGGGCTCGGCGCCGGACTGGGCGTCCTGCGCGATCCGGTTCAGCTCGGCCTCGGTGTCGCTGATCCCCGTCGTGACGGAGGACTCGAAGGAGCGCGCCGCGTCCTCCATGCTCGAGTGCAGCTTCTTCAGCTCGTCGAGCTCCATCTCGCGCGAGATGTCGGCCTTGACGTCGCTCACGTAGCGCTGCATGCGGCCGAAGAGATGCCCGAGCGTGCGCGCAACGCTTGGCAGGCGCTCGGGTCCGATCACGATCAGCGCCACGACCGCTATGAGCAGCAGCTCGGTAAACCCGATATCGAACATGCGGCAGCGAGAGAGGCGGGAGGTGAGAGACGAGAGGCGTCACGGCGGTTGGAGCAAGTGCCCTACCCGTTTGACGTCTATCTCCTCTCTACTTTCGCCTCTCGCTTCTCAGGCTACGCCTTCGGCGTAGATTCCTTCTTGGCTTCGCCTTCGATGGTCTGGCCGGTGGTGGGCGGGATCTCGCCCTTGGCCTGGGCGGACTTGTCCTCGTCGGACTTCATCCCGTCCTTGAATCCCTTCACCGCGTTGCCCAGGTCGGCGCCGATATTGCGCAGCTTCTTGGTGCCGAAGATCAAGACCACCACCAGCAGTACGATCAGCCAGTGCCAGATGCTAAACGTCCCCATAACTCGCTCCTCTATGCGGGGAAAGCCCGCGCATGCGCCCGTCGCCCATTCCGCCCATTGCCGGCCGGCGCCTCACTTGCGCGAGGCTTTCTCCTCGATTCCCGACACGCCCTCGCGGCGCTCGAGCTCCGCGAGCACGTCCTCGGGCGCGAGGCCGTGCCACGCGAGCAACACCAGGCTGTGGAACCACAAGTCGGCGGTTTCGCGCACGAGATGCAGTTTATCACCGCCCTTCGCCGCAAGCACCGTTTCGGCCGCCTCTTCGGCGAGCTTCTTCAGGATCGCGTCCTCGCCCTTCGCGAACAGGCTCGCCACGTAGGAACCGGAAGCCTCGGCGCGCTTGCGCTCGGCAATTGCCTCTCCCAGCCGCCGCAGGATGTCCGCGTCGCTCATCGCGCGTAGATGTCCTTCGGGTCCTTGACCACGGGATCCACCGCGACCCATGCGCCGTCCTCGAGCCGCCGGAAGAAGCAGCTGTGCCGTCCAGTATGACAGGCAATCCCTCCCGTCTGTTCCACCTCGAGCAGGATCACATCGTCGTCGCAGTCGAGGCGGATCGCCTTCACTTTCTGCACGTGCCCGGATTCCTCGCCCTTGTGCCACAGTTTGGCGCGCGAGCGCGACCAGTAGTGCGCCTCTCCGGTCCGCAGCGTCCTGTCCAGCGCCTCGCGGTTCATCCACGCAACCATGAGCACTCTCCCGCTGCCGCGCTCCTGCGCCACCGCCGGCACCAGGCCCTCCGGCGTCCATTTGATCGTGTCGAGCCAGCTGTCTTTCATCGGGAGGCCGGATTGAGGAACGAGGATTGAGGACTGAGTAAGCGCACGTGTGCCCCAATTTCTCTGGATTCTCCGCGCTTTTCCCTCAATCCTCAATCCTTTAGCTCAATCCTGCAATCGGACTTCGATGCCGCGCCGCGCCATGTGCTCCTTCGCCTGGCGAACGGTGTATTCCCCGTAATGGAACACGCTCGCCGCGAGCACGGCATCCGCCCGGCCCCTCAGTATGCCATCCACCAGGTGATCGAGGCTGCCGACGCCCCCGCTCGCGATCACCGGGATCGCGAGCGCGTCGGAAAAAGCGCGCGTCAGCTCGAGGTCGAACCCGCTGCGCGTGCCGTCGCGATCCATGCTCGTGAGCAGAATCTCCCCGGCGCCGGACGCCTCCATCCTGCGGCCCCATTCCAGCGCATCGATGCCGGTCGCCTTGCGCCCGCCGTGCGTATATACCTCCCAGCGGAGCGCGCGGGAACCCGCCACGCGCTTCGCATCGATCGCCACGACGATGCATTGCGAGCCGTACCGCCCCGTCGCCTCCGCGACCAGCTGCGGATTCTGGACCGCCGCGGTGTTGATGCTCACCTTGTCCGCACCGGCATTGAGCAGCCGCCGCACGTCCGCGACGGTGCGCACGCCCCCGCCGACGGTCAACGGAATGAAGACCTGCGCTGCGACCGCCTCGACGACGCTGACGATGAGATCGCGTCCGTCGCTCGATGCGGTGATGTCGAGAAAAGCGAGTTCGTCGGCGCCCTGCTCATCGTAGCGCCGAGCCACCTCGACGGGGTCGCCGGCGTCGCGCAGCCCGACGAAGTTCACGCCCTTCACCACGCGGCCGGCGGTGACGTCGAGACAGGGAATGATGCGCGTGGCGAGCCCCATGCGGTGAGGAACGAGGATTGAGGATTGAGGATCGAGTAACCCCTCTGCGCGGTTCTGCCCGACGCTCAATCCTCATTCCTCATTCCTCAATCCTTCTTCGAGAGCTGGTCGGCCAGTTTCTGCGCGGCGGCGAAGTCGAGCTTGCCCTCGTAGACCGCGCGGCCGGTGATCGCGGCGACGATGCCTTCGCGCTCCACTTCGCACAGCGCCTTGATGTCCTCGAGGCCGGTGATGCCGCCGCTCGCGATCACGGGCACCGTAAGCACACGGGCAAGCGCCACGGTCGCCTCGATGTTGATCCCGGTCAGCATTCCGTCGCGTCCGATGTCGGTGTAGATGATCGCCTCCACTCCGTAGTCCTGGAACTTTTTGGCGAGGTCGGCCACCTGGTGCCCGGTCATCTTCGACCAGCCATCCACCGCGACCTTGCCGTCCTTGGCATCCAGCGCGACGAGGATGTGTCCGGCAAACGCGGTGCACGCGTCGTGCAGAAAACCCGGTGTCTTGACCGCCGCGGTGCCGACGATGACGTAGGAGATGCCCGAGTCGAGCAGTTGCTCGATGGTATCCAGATCGCGAACGCCCCCGCCGAGCTGGACCGGGATCTTGCCGCCCACGGCGGTTGCGATCGCCCTGATCGCGCCCTCGTTCTTGGGCCGCCCGGCCGCCGCCCCGTTCAGGTCCACGACGTGCAGCCGCCGCGCCCCGTGCTTGAGCCAGCGCTCGGCCATCGCCGCGGGATCGTCCGAAAAAACCGTGGCCGTCTCCATCGCGCCCTGCTGAAGGCGCACGCACTTTCCGTCCTTGAGATCGATCGCCGGGATGATCAGCATAGGTTGACCGACAGCGATACGGCGCTTTTCGCGCGCAGCTCCGGCTGCCATGCAACGAAATTGGCAAGCATTCTCAGCCCGGCTGCGTGGCTCTTTTCCGGGTGGAACTGCACGGCAAAGACGTTCTCGCGTGCGACCGCGCAGGTGAACGGCACGCCGTACACCGCTTCGCCCGCCGCGAGCCCGCGCTCCGCGGGATCCACGAAAAAGCTGTGCACGAAATAGAAGCGGCTGCGCTGCGCGATGCCTTCCCACAACGGGTGCGCCCCCGTCTGGCGCACTTCGTTCCACCCCATGTGCGGCACCTTGAGCCGGCCGCCCTGCGCGTCCGCCATCTTCTCCCCGGGGAAACGGCGCACGCGCCCGTGGAACAGCCCGAGCCCGGCCACGCCGCCCTCCTCGCTCGTCTCGAACAGCATCTGCAGGCCGATGCAAATGCCGAGAAAAGGCTTCCCCCGCGCGGCGGCGAGCACGGCTTGGCGCAGCCCGCGCGCGTCCATCTCGCGCATGCAATCCGGCATCGCGCCCTGCCCCGGGAACACGACCCGGGCCGCGCGCGCGATCACGTCCGGATCGCTCGTCACTGCGACTTCAAGGCGGGGCGCAACGTGCTCGATCGCCTTTGCCACCGAGCGCAGGTTGCCCATGCCGTAATCAACCACGGCGACGTCGATCATGACTTCGTCGGTTCCAAGCTCAAGGTTCCAGGTTCCGGGTTGCCTTGCTGCATTGAGACCTGATCCTGAACCGTGAACCTCGAACGCTAAACTTTGAACTTTGAACTTGGAATCCTGAACCCGGAACAGGCGACCGCCTATAGGGAGCCCTTGGTGGAGGGCACATCCGCCACGCGCCGGTCGCGCTCGATCGCTGCGCGCAGCGCCCGCGCGAACGCCTTGAAGGCGGTCTCGGCCTGGTGGTGCGCGTTGGATCCCTTGATGTTGTCGATGTGCAGGGTGACCTGCGCGTGATTGACGAAACCCTGGAAGAACTCATGCACCAGGTCCACGTCGAACTCGCCGATGCGCGCCCGCACGAAATCGATGTGATACTCGAGCCCGGGACGTCCCGAAAGGTCCACGACCGCGCGCGACAGCGCCTCGTCCAGCGGCACGTAGGCGTGCCCGTAGCGGCGCACGCCGGTCTTCTTTCCGGCCGCCTTGGCGAAGGCCTGCCCGAGCGTGATGCCCACGTCCTCCACCGTATGATGGCCGTCGATGTGCAGGTCGCCCTTGGCAGTGACTTCCAGATCAAACACGCCGTGACGCGCGACCTGCTCGAGCATGTGGTCGAGGAACGGCACGCCGGTGGCGATCTTCGCCTTCCCGGCGCCGTCGAGATTGAGCTTGACCCGGATCTCGGTTTCCTTGGTAACGCGGGTGAGTTCGGCTTTACGCATGGCCGTGCTCAGCGGGATGCGGACATCGTGCGCGCAAGGTGAGACTGGGATGTCAAGCGGCGAGGGTCTGGGTCAATGCGGTGAGGAAAGCGTCGTTCTCATCCCGGGTGCCGACCGTTACCCGCAGGCAATCCCCCAGCAGGCGATGAGAACCGTGGAGGCTCTTGATCAGGACTCCGCGTCCTTTCAGTCCGTCGAAAACGCGCTCCGCGTTGCTGGCCTTGAACAGGATGAAATTGGCGTTGCTTGGATACGCCACCACTCCGGGCACGCTCCCCAGTTCCCGCAGCAGCCGTCCACGCTCAAGCTTGATGGCCGCCGCCTGTTCTGTCAACACCTCGTCATGCCGCAGCACTTCCAGCGCGACGATCTGCGTGAGCGTGCCGACATTATACGGCAAACGCACCTTGTCGAGCTGCGCGAGCCATGCGCGCGCGCCCGCGAGCACGCCGAGCCGCAGCCCCGCGAGCCCCAGCTTCGAGAGGGTACGCATGATGAGCAGGTTGGGCGAGCCCTCGAGCCGCTCCATGAAGCTCGCGCCCGCGAACGCATGATAGGCCTCGTCGATCACCACCAGGCCGGGCGATGCCTCGACGATGCGGGCGATCGACGCGGCATCGAACAGATTGCCGGTGGGGTTGTTCGGGTAGGCAATGAAGGTCAGGGCCGGCCGGTGGCGCTCGACCGCCGCGAGCAGTGGATCGGCGTCAAGCGAGAAATCCTCGCGCAGGTCCACCCCGACGTAGCGCGCGCCGGCGATCGTCGCGATCATGCGGAACATCGTGAACGAGGGCTCGGCCCCCAGCACCACCGCGCCCGGCCTCGCGATTGCCAGCACCAGCATCTGGATGAGCTCGTCGGACCCGTTGCCGAGCAGCAGCTCCATACCCGCGGGCACCTCGAGGGCCTCGCGCAGCCGCGCTTTCAGCGGGGCCGCGCCCGGATCCGGATAGCGGTTGAGGGCCGCCTCTTCGACGAGCCGCGCGAGACGCGCGCGCAACGTCTCCGGCAGCCGGTACGGGTTCTCCATCGCATCGAGCTTCACCATCGCCGCGCTGTCGGGCACGTGGTAGGCCGTCAGCGCACGGATCTCCTCGCGGATGATGTCTTCGGGAGTCTTCGGCATGCGTGCAAATCTTTAGAACCTATTTCCTATATAGGCGCGTGATGCGTGCCTATATATGAAACAGGTTCTAATCACCAAGGTCACGAAGGACACAAAGGAATAGCAAGAAAACTACGGACACGACTCATATTCGAGGAACCTTCGTGTCCTTTGTGTCCTTTGTGATTCAGCTTTTGGGTGGCTTCATGCGGTATTCGGCCGACTTCGCGTGCGCAGTCAGGCCCTCGCCGCGCGCGAGTTCCGCGGCGACGGCGCCCAGCGTTGTGGCGGCCTCGCGCGAGATGCGCAGCACGCTCGAGCGTTTCTGGAAATCGTAGACACCGAGCGGCGAGGAAAAGCGCGCAGTGCGCGAGGTGGGCAGCACATGATTCGGTCCGGCGCAATAGTCCCCGAGCGCTTCCGAGCTGTAGTGACCGAGGAAGATCGCACCCGCATGGCGGATCTTGGGCAGCAGCGCATCCGGCAGATCCACCGCGAGCTCGAGGTGCTCCGGCGCGATGCGGTTGACGAGCTCGCACGCCTCGTCGAGGTCACGCACGCGGATCAGGGCTCCGCGCTTGGAGAGCGCCGCGCGGATGACATCGCGTCGCGGCATCCCGGCGAGCTGGCGCTCGATGCTTGCCGCGACGTCCTCGATGAAACCCGCATCGGGCGTGATCAGGATCGCCTGCGCGAGCTCGTCGTGCTCGGCCTGCGCGAAGAGATCCATTGCGACCCAGTCGGCATCCGTGCGCCCGTCCGACACCACCACCACTTCCGACGGACCGGCCACCATGTCGATGCCGACCCTGCCAAAGACGCGCCGCTTGGCCGCCGCGACGTACGCATTGCCCGGGCCGACGATCTTGTCCACTGCCGGTATCGTCGCCGTGCCGAAAGCGAGCGCCGCGATCGCCTGCGCGCCGCCGACGGTGTAGGCGCGGTCCACCCCGCAGATCGCCGCGGCCGCGAGCACAAGGTCATTCTTCTCACCGCCGGGGGCCGGAACCACCATGATGATCTCGCCTACGCCGGCGACCTTCGCCGGCACCGCGTTCATGATTACCGAGGACGGATAGGCCGCCTTGCCGCCGGGAACGTAGAGACCGACCCGGTCGAGCGCCGTCACCCGCTGCCCGTATTCCGAGCCGTCCGCGTCCCGGTAGCTCCACGTGACGGCAAGCTGCTTCTCGTGGTAGGCGCGCACTCTCTGCATCGCCGTCTCGAGCGCCGCACGGGTCGCCGGGGGCACGCGATCGAGCGAGCGCGCAAGTTCCGCCGCGGGAACCTCGAGCGCGGCCACCGTTTCGGCCTGCACGCGGTCGAAGCGCCGGGTGTACTCGAGCAGCGCCGCATCACCGCGCTTCTCGACGTCGGAAACGATCGCCGCGACCGCTTCCTCGATCTGCGGGTCTTGCGCGGAGTCGAACGCGAGCAGCTCCTCGATTCGTGCCTCGAAGTCCGGCTGGTCGGTGGCGAGGCGGCGGAGCGCGATCATGACGCCGCGCGCGCGAATGCATCCAGCAGCGGCTGGATGGCGGGGCGCTTGAGCTTCAGCGCCGCCTGGTTGACGATCAGACGCGCGCTGAGCGGCGCGATCTCCTCCACGGCCTTGAGCCGGTTGGCGCGCAGCGTCCTGCCCGTGCTCACGAGATCCACGATCGCGTCGGCGAGCCCCGTGAGCGGCGCGAGTTCCATCGAGCCATGGAGCCGGATCACGTCCGCGTGCACGCCCTTGGCGGCGAAGTGCTCGCGCGCGGTGTGCACGTACTTGGTCGCCACCCGCAGGCGCCCGCCCTGCTTGACCGCGTGCCGGTAGTCGAAGCCGTCCGGCGCCGCAACCACCATGCGGCAGCGCGCGATCTTCAAGTCGAGCGGCTGGTAGAGGCCCGCGCCACCATGCTCGTCGAGCACGTCCTTGCCGGCGACGCCGAGATCGGCCGCGCCGTACCGGACGTAGATCGGCACGTCCGTCGCGCGCACGATGATCAGCCGCACGTCGCGCCGGCTGGTCCTCAGGATGAGCTTGCGCGAGGTCTCGGGGTCATCGCGCGCGACGATCCCCGCGCTCTCGAGCAGCGGCACGGCCTCGTCGAAGATGCGGCCCTTGGAGAGCGCGATCGTGATCACGGGCGGGGTGAGAATCCGCAAAAAAACAGCATTTTACAGCAATGTGCGGATATCAACCGCCAAGCCGCCAAGAACAGCAAGAAAAGGGGAACCGTGATCGAACCACAGAGAGTGGGAGAGAAGCAAAAGCCAAACGAGATCAGGCAACAGCCCTTTGCGTTTGGCAACGTCCTAGTTAGTGGGTAAAGCTGCCTGTGGCGCGAGCAGACGTTGAAGCACCAGAGCAATGAAATCAATGTCTTCAGGCAGCCGATGTTTGAAGTCTGCCTCGACGAGATATCTCTGAAGA
>Ga0194131_10000871_pt1 | contig 52454 bp, 26 predicted proteins | sample TA2KigO120mmetaG_FD_148631 | JGI IMG/M metagenome (GOLD analysis project Ga0194131, IMG submission 148631) | Freshwater microbial communities from Lake Tanganyika, Tanzania - TA2015053 Kigoma Offshore 120m | ecosystem: Environmental > Aquatic > Freshwater > Lake | place: Tanzania: Lake...
CGCCGCGAGCGGAACCTGAACTTGGAGCAAGGAACCTTACCCTACGCCGCGGCCGGAACTGTCGCTACAACCTGACCGGTTTTGTGCCATTGTGGCTGAAACAAATCACTACCTGATGTCGCATTCCGACTTGACCTTCAGTCATGGCATCTGTCCGGAGTGTCTGCCGAAGGCCATTGAAGCCGCCCGGAGGGAGGTGGATTTTCAGGCGAGGCCGACCGAATAAGACGACGCTTGCATCCCGCAACAGAAAATGACTTCGCGACAAAGGCCTCGCGAAGAAACCAGCCTCATGCGCGAGGTCGCTTCTTTGCTCAAAGTCGGTACACCTCGGACAAAAAACACATCCCTGACAATCGAACCAACGGTCTTGTTCCTTGCAATCAGGTGTTTGACCAGTAAAGTGCTCGGTTTCTTCGCAAATCTCTTTTTTGCAGGGTTCGTTCGCTCGATTAGGATGTAGGGACAAGGACGCTGTTGAGGGGACGTGGCCCAGAAAAAGGCATTTCATGAAAAGAACCATCTTGCTGGCGACAGGATTGTTGAGTTCACTGGCGACCGCCGCGACGGTACGCTGCCAGCCCCCGGCAGCACCATTCGGCGGCGCGGCACGGCCGGAATTCCGGACCACTCAAAACACCAGCGCCGCTGAAGACCTTGAGCGTCGTCACCATTCCCGGACCCGGGACCACGATGATGTCCGGCAGTCCGTCGGCATTGACATCCGCCACGGCCACGCGCACGCCGCCGCGAAACCGGTTCTGATAGGCCATGATCTGGCCCTGCAACTGGTTGGTCTCATCGTTGTACACGCGCACCAGCGGCAGGCTGCGACGGTTCGCGCCCGTGCCCGTGACGACGATGCCGACGTGATTGAAGCGCTCGATGCTCTCGAACTGTACTTCCCTGGCATACTCGGTAGCACCGGGCGGGCCGACGAATGTCCAGAAACCAGCGCCCAGTCCCGTGATGTGCAGCCGGCGAAAACCGGTACCGTTGATGAGCTGCGACGTGTCAAGCTGCAAGAAATCGCCTCCGTCGAGGCGGAACAGCCCGGGCTCGGGCAGGGTGCCGTTGACGAAGAACTTGGTGATCGTGCTCGGCTGCACGGTGATGCGATTGGTGCGGTCGGTGCAATCGAGACGTAAATATGTGACCGTGTCCAGGGCCGCATTGCCGGTGGCATTGAAGGTGATGCCCGCGAAGGTCCTGGGGAACAGCGGCGGCTGCGGCGTGAAATTCACCGGCGTACCATCGTTGCTGACACTCGTCGGTGTGATCAGATAGTTGGAGCCGAACGCCGGATCGTTGCCCGGAACGGCAGGCGGACCATCGGCATTGGCGTGATCGTTTACCTCGACGCTGTCGCTGCCGCCGTTGCCGATGATGGTCAGGGCGCCCTGGATATCATTTAGATTGCCGTTGTCGGCAGCGAGGCTGGAGCCGACGTTGATGTTGTCGTTGCCGGCGCCGCCGCGCACCAGCGTGGGCGTGCCGAGGTTGGTGCTGGTGATGTCGAAGAACGTCGTGCCGCCCTGGCTGAGATCGACTTCCAGGTTCTGGATATTGCTGTAGTGCACGCCGCTGCCGCCCATGCCCAGGCCGGTGACCGTCTCAAAGGTCAAGCCGCCGCTGCGCGTGTTCGCATCGCCGGAATCGTCCACCTTGAGGTTGTTGCTGCCGCCGCCGCCATTCACGTTCACGATGGCGGTGGTCAGCGCGGCATTGATGCTGTCCGCGTCATTCAGATTGAAGGTATCGTTGTCCGCGTGCCCGGTCATCTGGGTGAGCGGACTGTTAATGGCGCCGTTGATGTTCACGATCGAACCGACTCCCGGATCCGGATCGGGACTCACGTAATCGACCAGCAAGGTGCTGCTCGTGCCTGCCGTGAGCGTGCTGCCGGCCGCCGTCGTGACGTTGTCGCCGACCTGCAGCAGCATGGTGCCCGCCGCGATGATCGCGGTTTGCACATCGAGGTCCTGGCCCGGCGTTGCTTGATCGTGATTCGTGAGCTGCACGTTGCCGTTGTTCGACTGCACCGTGCCGATGCGCATGGCGCCGCCGCCGAATTCGGTGTAGGTGATGTCGCCGTTGGTCAGCGTATCGATCCGTCCCGCGGCGCCGGCAAGCTGGGTGATGCCGGTGATGTCGATGCGCGGATCGCCGGCCAGCGGGTGAGCAGCCACGACGCGGATGTCACCGCCGGCGACGAGGCCCGGATTGCCCGTGAGCGCTCCGGCCTGGTTGCGCTGGCGGATGTCATAAGCGCTGGCGATGGGCACGGCGTTGCCGGTATCCGCGAACACGCCCGGATCCAGATTCGCCGGCGGCAGCGGATTCGGGTCCGGATGAAAATGTGCGTGGTAAAGGCCATCGAGGGAAGGATCCGCTATGTCGATCACTTCAACCCCGGCCGCCGAACCGCCGGAGGGCGGGTCGTAAACGCTGGTCTGCAACAACACATCGACTTCGCCGGCGGCGCGGATCTCATTGATCAAGACGTTGAACGTTCCACCGGTCGTGTCGCGGCGACGGCCGGTGATGTTCAGGAAAACATCTCCCGCTGTCGCGACTGCCGAGAACTCGGTCGCCCGCAGTTCGTTGTTGACGCTGTCGAAGCTCTGCACCAGGTCCACGTTCACCCGGCCACTCGTGCTCGTGCCGATATTGCCACTGGCGGACAGATCGAGAGCGTTGCTGCGGACGACCTGCTGGCTGCCTTGCGCGACGATGTCGCCGCGCACGTTGCTGATGGTCGTTTGCCCGATCGGGTTGTTGATCAGGTTCGTGAGGATGATGTTGGAATCGCTGACGGCGGTATTCTGGTTCTGGATATCCACCACGGCGGGGCTCGAGCTGTCGTCGATATCGAACATGAAGTTCACAACAGCGCTGTCAAGCGTGACCTGGCCGGCGCCGCCATCGGCAACGTTGATCTCCTGGATCTCCAGGTCCTTGGAAGATTGATTGATGATGGTGACCGCGGCCACGTTCTGCAGGAAATCGAAGAGCGGATACGGATTGCTGGCGGCGTTGCTGACGCTCTCCTCGGCGGTGAACAGCACCTGTCCGCCGCCCAGCCCCACGATGGGATTGACGACGATGGTGGGGCTGTCGATGTGGCCGGAGGTGCGATTGGGATTGGCCGGCCCGTCGTTGACACTGACATTGATGGCCGTGACGATGGCTCCGTTGGCATCCACGATCCAGGTCGGGTCGGGACCGCCGAAGATCGACACATTGGCGTCCCAGTAGATGGTGCGATCCTGGGAGGTATGCAGGATCGAGCCGAAATCGCTGCCGTCCACAAGCAGGGCCAGGGCGTTGTAACCGGACACGACTTCCAGCGGAGTGCCTGGCGTGCGCACGCCGGCGACGACCGTGGCACCGGCGCCGGCGGTGATGTGATCATTCAAATGATTGTCATAGTTTTCGTCACTATGGCCTGAGCCGATGCCGTCGAAGTGGCCGTCGGCGTCGGCGTCTGGCTCGAAATCCTCGTGGTACGCCCGCACATCGACGCCCTGGAAGCCGGTGATCCGCGTGGCGCCGCCGCCGATGACCACGCTGGCTGTCGATGTCACGTCCACGGTGCTGTCCGCGGTTGCCGATCCGAACAGGCCGCCGGAATGCGAGCGCGTCCTGGCCTCCGGCGTCATGTGCGTGCCGCTGGCCAGGATGGCAACCGTGTTGGCCGTGATGAGCGCATTGCTTCCCACCGTCGTGGAACTGGTGCTGGTGCCGCTCGACGTGCCGTCGGCGTGGGTAGTGGCGACGAAGCCGCCGCCGTCCGACTTGGTGTACACGTTAGTGTGGAGCTGCGTGTCGGCCCAGACCGTGAAGGAGCCCTGGGCGGTGATCTGCACGCCGCTGCCATTGATGCTCGAGCCATTGCTCATGCCGACGTAGGCGTTGCTCGAATTGTTGAACGAGCTGGAAGAATCTGCGTCGCCGACCTCGACAAAGCCGCCGCCGGAGTTATCGGCGTTGGTGGCGGTGTTTCCCTTGGATACCGAGTTGATGACCACGTTGCCGCCGGCGTTGACCATCTGGGCGGCAATATAAGCAGTCACGGTAGGCGTGACGAAGACGCGGGCCGTGGGCTCGTCGACCTCGACAAAACCGCCCGAACCACCGGTGGCAACGGCAGACGAGATGCCCGTGCCGGCAGGGGGATTGAGCTGCCGCAGCGACACGCCGCCGGGACCAAATAGCTTGTCACCCGTCGGCGATGAGGTCGATGCCGACGTGAAGTCGATCCGGAATTGCTGGAAGCCGACCGACGGCGTGAGCGCGATGCCATCGCGGCCGATCTGGTGCTGTCCCGAAATGCCCGTCAGCGGACCGGCATTCAAGGGGATCGGCGTTCCGCCCGGGGTCGCGGCGAGCTGGAACGAAGTCGCGCTGGCGTTGACAACATGATAGGTGATGGCGTTGCTCAGGCCGCCGATGGCCGGGCGTACCAGCAGCAGGTTGACGGCCGCGGCGGCCGGCGACGTGTCCGGCGTGAGCGTCAGCACGGTCGGCGTCGACGCCACCGCGTCGGCATGGCTAGCCGCCAGCTGAATCGAGAAGTTGTCGCGGAACACCGCGTAGTAGGTGACACCTGGCGTCAGACCGGTGATCGGCGAGGAACCGTCCGCCTCGTAAACCACGGCGTCTCCCGATTGATAGCCGTGGTTCTGCCCGACGTAGATGTAGTTCGTTCCCGACGGGTTGCCGGAGTACGACGCATTGACCGCCGTACTCTGGAACAGTGTCGGCGCCGGCGTCAGGTAACTCGCCCGGTCGCCGTCCTGGAAGTTGAGAGTGTTGAAGGTGACGGTGTTGCCGCTGACGCTGGTGGCAGGATCAAAGCTGGCGAAGGCGGCCATTGCTTCCGCGAGCGTCGCATAAAGCTTGATCGTGTTGGCGTCGATCGCGCGGACGAAGTAGACCACGCCCGACGTGAGCCCGCCTATGTCGGCGTTGCCGTTATTCTCATAGACGACGGCATCGCCGGTCTGGAGGAAGTGCGGCGCAAAGAAGCGGATAACGTTGCGCGCCGGATCGACACCCTCGACCCGAACGAAGCCGGCGCCGGTGCTCTGCGGATCGCCGGCGTTGACGGCGCCGGCGGCAAAAAGGTCGCCAAGCTGCAGCGTGTTGGCATCGACAACGATCACCTTGTAGATGCGCTCGGGACCGGACAGGCCGTTCTGCAGCGGGCCGCTCGGCGTCTGAATTGGAGTTGGCCCCGGATCATACGCCACCTGATCGCCCGACTGCAAGCCGTGGCTCGGAAAGACAATCTCGCCCCGCGGCACGTTCACGCTCTGAATGTCATCATTGAAGGTCGTTCCGGAAGGATCCGACAGGGCGAAGGCGTTCACCGACACATTGCCGCCGGCGTTGACGGTTGCCTGGCTGCCCAGGTAAGCGGAAACGTTGGTCGTGGAGTAGGCCTTCGAGTTGGGCACGCCAACATCGACCACGCCGCCGCCGTAGCTCTTCGCCGTTGCGTGCGACTCGGCTCGCGTGGACTCAGCCTGCACCGTGACATCGTCGCTCGCATTGACCGACACGCCCGTGTCGCGGTAGGCCTGCACGTTGGCGGTGACGTGCGACTGGGTATCGGTGCCGCGGCCGGCGGCGCCGCCGCCGGAGCCAATCGTCACCGTGTCCGTCGCCAGGTCGACAGCCGTGGCCGTCACTGCGAGACTGGTAATGGGCTGGGTGGTCGAGCCGATCATGGCGTTGGGCGCGACATAGGCGCGCGTGGTCTGATCCACGATCGCATCGGACGTCGCTGCGCCGACGGCGATGAGACCGCCCGCTCCCACCGTCACGCTGATATTCGAGTTCGACGTTGAATCCGCCTGGACGACGACGGCGCCGTCGATCGTCAGGACCGGCGCGCTGTTGCCCGTGGAGCCAGCCTGGGCGCCGACGAACGCTTCCACCGTGCCGCTCACCGTGGTCGTGGTATGGGAACCATCGCCGCCGGCGATGCCGACGCCGACCACATAGGCCCCGCCGCTGGCGTCCCGGCTGGCGGCACTGGCACGGATCGTCAAATTGTCGGCGGTGATCGACACGCCGTCGCCGGCGTAGGCGCGAGTGTCGCCCGTGATATCAGTCGTGGAATTGAGGACTTCCACTTCGACGGCGCCGCCGTCGCCGCCATCGCTGTTGGCCGTGGCGGAGGCGTTTGACTCTGCCTGAATGGTGACATCGCCCGCTACGCTCAGCATGGTGGCCGTGGTGCTTGCCGTGCCGGCCTCCGGGCCGGCGTAAGCTGCAACCGTGCCCGTCACCGCGGCGCTGGTATGGCAGCCGCCGCCGCTGGCGAAACTGATGGCGACCAGGATGGAAGTCGCTGTCGCGCTCTGTGACGCGGCACTGGCGGCGACGTTGAGCGCGCCGGCGGCCACTTGTGCTCCCTCCGCCACGTAGGCAGCCGTGTCGCCCGAGATGGTCGCTGAGGTGATCATGACCGCGATGACGCCGAAGACGCTGCCCTGGCCGCCGTCATGCTTCGCCGTCGCCGTGGCGTTCGTCGTGGCCGTCACGTTGACCGCGCCGCCGGTCACCGTGAACTGTCCGCTGGAAATGTACGCCGACGTGTCGTGCGAATCGTTGGCCTGCACGTTGGCCCCGCCGCCGCCGATGGTCGCGCTGATGCCGACCAGCACCGCGGTGGCCGTGCTCGTGGTCGTCATGCTCGAGGCGATGTCCACCGAGGTCGCGTGCATGGTGGTGTTGCCGCCGGCATAGGCGCTGGTCGAGCCGCCCAGGTTGGTGGTCACCAGCAGCACGCCGACGTCGATGAGGCCGCCGCCCGATCCGCCATCGGCATTGGCGGTCGCGGCATGGGTGGCCGTGGCCTCCACCTTTACCTGGCCCGAAGTTGCCGTGATCGACGTGGCTGCACCGCTCGCCGTGCTGCCCGCTTCCGGTCCGATGAACGCCTCGGCCACGTGCGCAATGGTCGAAGTGGCGTTTGCTCCCAGCGCGCCGATGCCGCCCACCGAGACGACGACAATCGTGGCCGTGACGTCGGAGCTGTCCACCATGCAGGAGATGCTGACCGTGGCGGCCTCGATGGTTGGACCTTCGCCGATGTAGGCCTGCGTCTTGCCTTCGAGATCGGCAGTTGCGAACATGGCGCCGATCCCGACCAACCCGGCATCGCCGCCCGGCGCCGAGGCCGTGAGGGTGGGCTTGGACGTGGCACTGACATTGACGGCGCCGGCGCCGGCCGTCACGTGCGCTGCGCCGATGACGTAGGCAGCGGTGACGGTCCTGTCCGTGGCCGTCGCCCGCGAACCGACGGCGGCGGCGCCGATGCTGATCGCCAGCGCCGTGGACACCGCCAGCATTGTGATGTTGGTGGTGGTCGCCGCCGTGACGTCCACGTCGTTAGTCGTGGACGTGACCATGCCGCCGTCGATGTACGCGCTCACGGTGTCGCCGATGTCGCATTCGCCGAGCGAGACGCCGATGGAGGCGCCCGCGATGGCGAACGACAACGCTCCGCTGCCCACCCTCGAGGTGTACGTGGCGTTGTTCATCGCCGAGATCGTCACCAGTCCATCGGCGGCAATGGTGGCGCCGTTCTGCACGTAGGCAGACAGCGTGGAGCCGGTGGTGATGTTGCCATGTCCGCCGACGCCGACAAGCGCGCCGCCGATGCTGATCGACCCCGTGACCGACGCCGCCACGGCCAGCGAGTTCACCGTCGTGGTCGTCGTCGGGGCATTGACGTTGACGGTAGTGGCGCCGCTGGAAGTCAGCGTGGTCGCATCGCCGCCGCTGCCGGACTTGCCGACATGGGCCAGAACGCTGTCGGTGATGGTGTTGTTCGCGAGCCCGACGGCGATGCCGACCGACAGGCCCAGCAGTCCGCCGCTGACAGTGACATTGCCGCCGACAGCCCACGAATTGATCGTCGGACTGTCGGTCGCCGACACCGTGATCGTGCTGCCGCCGATCATGGCGTCGTTCTGGATATACGCATGGACGTTGTTGGTGATGGTGTTGGTGGCGGTGGCGCCCACGCCGCCGAAGGCGGCGGCTATGCTGATCTCGTCGGTCGCAACCGAGACCGCAGCCGAGGCGCCGATGGATACCGCCTTGATGTTGGCGGTTTCCGTGGCCGTGACGTTGACGGCGGCCGCCGAGGTGACGGTGGCATTGTCGATGAAGGCGCTGGTCGTGTTGCCGATGTCGTTGACCACGATGGACGCCGCCACCGCGAGCGTCGCGGCGCCCACTTGCCCGCCCGCGATGGAGACGCCCAGGGCGCCCGCCCCGGCGACGATCGTCGAGTTGTCGGTGGCGGACAGGGTCACTTCCAAACCGTTGTTGCTGGTCACGCTGGCGCCGCCAGACACCGAGGCCTCGATGGTATTGGTGATCCGGTTGCCCGAACCGGAACCCGAGCCGGCGAACGAGAAGTTGCCCTGGCCGCCGATGCCCAGCGCACCCTGCACGCCCACGGTCACGGCGAAGATGCGGGCCGTGTCCGAACTTGCGGTCGCGTTGACGGCGCCATCGGAGATAACCGTGGCGCCGTGGCTCGAAGCGGTCGTGATGTTGCTGACGTTGTTGACGACTGCCGCGGCGCCCAGGGCGCCGGCCACGCCGCCATCCTGGCCGCCATTGAAGCCAAGCGAGAGTCCGCCGGCGTCGCCGTTGATCGTGGAACTGTCCGTGGCCGTCAGTGTGACGGCTTGCGCGTGGCCGCTCCTGATGGTTCCACTCCCCTTGAGAAGCGCTTGCACGGTGTTGTTCACCGTGTCCTGGGAGCCGGCCCCCGCGCCCACGAACACGATGCTGCCGCCGCCGATACCCACGCCGCCGGCCACGGTGATCGCCTGGATCGTGGCGGTGGACGTCGCCGACAGGTTGACGGCGCCGTCGGCAGTCACATCGGAACTGTCGATGATTGCCGATACGTGGTTGGTGATCTTGTTGACCGAGACGGACACGCCGATGGCCGCGGATGCGCCGGTCGCCGATGGCGTGACGAAGGCGATGGCCGCGGCCCCGGAGTAAGCATCCACCGTCGAGTGATCGTTGGCTTGCACGGTCACGGCGCTACTGTTGCCGGTGGTCACGGCGTGGCTGCCGTTGGAATTCACGATCGACGCTTCGACGGAATTGTTCATCGTGTTGCCGGAGCCGGAACCGGCGCCGGTGAGCGCCAGACCGCCGCCGTCGCCGGCGGAGATGGCCCCGGCGAAGCCGATGGCCAGCGCGAAAATCCTCTCGGTGGATGTCGCCTCGACATCCACCGCGCCCGCCGAGTCCACCGTGGAAGCATTGATGGAAGCGGTGATGTTGTTGGTGACGCTGTTGATGGCCGCCGCAGCACCGATGGTGACATCGGTGCCGCCGCTGGTGGTGAGGCCGAGCGTGACGCCACCGCCGTCCGCCGTGATGTGCGTGTCGTCGCTGGCCACGACCTCAACGGCGAAGGCGCTGCCATTGTTCGTGACGCTGCTGCCTCCGCTGATGAGGGCGTTCATCGTGTTGTTGATGGTATTGCCGGAGCCGGCGCCCGCGCCGGCCACGGCAATGCCACCTCCCTGGCTGGTCCCCGAGCCGGCGCCGGCCACCGTGATGGCCAGAATCGTCGGCGCCGTGGTCGTCGCCACGCTGACGCCCGCAGCGGCTGTCGCCGTCGAAGCATCGATCTGGGCCGTGTTGTCGTTGCTGATGTTGTTGACCGCAACCGAGATGCCGACGGACACGGCCCGGCCGCTCTGCCCGCCGCGAATGGCCAGTCCCACCGCCCCGGCGATCGACGTGATCTTCGTCGTGTCGCCGGAATCAACGATGATCGCCTTGGCGGCATTGACGATGGCCCCGCCGCTGATGCCTGCCGTGACCGTGTTGCGCGAGTAGTTGAGCGACAGCGCGCCGCCGAAGCCAAAGTTCTGCGCCCCGGCACCGCCGATCGACAGATTGAAAATCTGCGTCGTCATGTCGGCCGGCAGCACGACCGGCAGCGGCTGGTTCCCGCTGGCGCCCATGCCGTTGGCGATGGTGATCGGCGACGAAGGCAGGCTCGACGGATCGTCGAACCCAGCCGAGACGACCACTTTGTCGCCGGTCGAGGTCACCGTGGAGGCATCGATGTAGGCCTTGATGATGTTGCGACCGTTGCCGGTGATATCGCCGATGGCATTGGCGGCCAGTCCGGCCCCGCCGGCGGCGATCGAGGCCCCGTCCACGCCGATCGCCACCACGTACAGGGCCGAGCTATCGCTGGCGCTGACCGTGACAGCGTCGGCGGCCGTGACGGTGGCCCCGCCCGAGATATGCGCGTCCGTGGTGTTCGTGATGCGGTTCACAGTGATGGCGCCGCCGGCGGCGTAGTTCTCCGCGCCATCGCCGCTGAGCGCGATCGCGACCAGCAGCGGCGACGAGGTTGCCGTGACCGCAAGCGTGCTGCCCGTCTGCACCGACTCGCCGTCGATGTAAGAAACAATGTCGTTGTCGATCAGGTTATAGCTGAAAGCCGCCCCGAAGGCGGCCTGGCTGGTGCCGGCCGCGCCGCTGCCGGACACGGACACGAGCGTGGAATTATCCCTGGCCTCGACGACGATGGCGCCCGTGACGTCGATGCGCGGCAACAACCCTGTCACGGGGTTGTTGCTGATGTGGGCGTCGGTGGTTGTATTGATGATGTTGACCGACGCGTTGCCGGCCAGCGACAGCGACCTGGCGACGTCGCCGGACAACGAACCGGTGCCGATTAGGAACGTGCTCACCGCCTTGACCGTGAGCTTTCCGCCCGAATTGATGCTCGAATTGCTGACGTAGGCCGTGACGGTCGCCACATCGTTGTTATCGTCGTCCTTCTGGCGCTTGAACTCGTTGTAACCGAAGGCGACGCCGATCCCAAGATTTGTGCCCACGGCGACTGCGAAGCCGACGGAGATGATCCAGGACGTGTCCTCCGCGTGAACCGTGACATCGCCGCTGCCCAGGTTGATGGTCGAATCGGCAATATACGCCTGCGTTGTGTTGGCGATGATGTTCACGGACACCATGCCCGCGCCGGCGCCGCCGTTGTTCTGGCTGTTGATGCCGACCGTGCCGGTGAGGGCGATGATGCGCGCATCGGTGTTCGGGTTCTCGTTGCGGGCGTTGATGTTGACGGCGCCGTTCGTGGAGTTGACCGTGGAGCCTTCAATGTATGCCCTGGTGGTGTTGGTCACCACGTTGACCGCGGCCGCCGCCCCGACGCCGGCCTTGCCGCCGTAGCCGACCCCGCCGGCAACCGTTATCAGCAATGACCTGTCCGTGGCGGTCAAGTCCGTGTCATCGGCCACGGTTGTTTTTGAGTCCTTGATGTAAGCGGCGATGGTGTGCGTGACAAAGCTCAAGGATACCGACCCGGCCACGCCGACGGCGCTCGTGCCCGTCGCAGCGGCAACGCCCGCAGTGATGGAGATGAGATTTGCGGAACGCGTTGCTTCCAGCGTGATCGAATTTGCCTGGAGGATCGTGTTGGCAATGTAGGCTTGCGTGTCGCTGTGAATCGTGTTCCAGGTGAACGACCCGGCGATGGCCACGTTGTTGTTGGCATTGGCGATCGTGGCGGCCGCCACCGACCCGGCGAACGACCCGACCGCTGTCGTGTTCTCGGCCGTCAGCTTTACATTGTTGGCCACGATGTTGTTGCCGCTGGCCGCTTGCTGGTCGTTGATGAAGGCATGGGCGTTGTCCTTGGAAATGAGCGTGACGGCGGCATCGCCGGAGACGGCGACGCCGGAATTGCCGGGATTGTTGTTGCCGACGCCGCCGTTCGCGCCGCCGTTCATGTTGGGAATCGGATTGACCGCCACGTTGGCGTTGGCCTGGTTCATGGCGCCGTTGCCGGCGCCGTTGGCCGCCGCGGCCTGCTGATTGGGATCGCCGGACTCGATGGCGGCCGCGAAGGAAGCGGACACCAGCGCGCCGGAGTTCTTGGCCGTCAGTTCCAGGTCGCCGCTCAGGTTGATGCTGGAGGGGGCCGGCGTGTCGCCGCTGCCGGCGCCGACAATGGCCTGGGAATCGCGGCTGAGCTTGTTGGTCGTGGCCGTGAAGCCGAAGCCGATGTGCTCGCCCTTTTCGATGCTGCCGGCCACGTTCACCATGGTCGTGCTGTCCGTGGCGGTGGTTTTCAGCGTGCCGCCCGTGATCGTCACGCCCGGCCCGACCTGCGCCGTGGTCGTATTGTTGATATCGAGGACCGCCACCGTGCCGGCGAAGCCGAAGTTGTCGGCCTCGGCGCCGGACTGGGCCAGCGCGACTTCGACCAGGTAGGTATTGGCGGTGACGGTGATGCCGCCGGCCGCGGCAATCCTGGCGCCGCCGCCGATGCTCGCCACGGTCGTGTTGCTGGCCACGATCACGTCGATCGCGCCGCCGATTCCTCCCTTGGCATTCTCCGATCCAAATGGATTGAAGAAGGCCAGTTTGTTGCCGTCACGCACAAGCTCGGTGAGCGCCTCGGGAGCGATGAACAGATCGAAGACGCCGACCAGGCGGACGAACTCCATCGACGTCTCTGCCGACCTCTCGACGGTTTGCGAGGCGCTGGTGTAGGCCGCATCCTGGTTGAGATTCACGTCGCCCACGGTGGCCTGGCAGACATTCGTGTAGGTCATCACGCCCACGGCGCCGCCGATGGACCAGGTGTTGTTGTTGCCGGAGGCCACGGCCCGCGCCCAGGTGTTGAACAGCAACGTATCCAGGCCAAGATCGCCGTCGAGAAACGCGTCGAAGTTCTGGATCGGATTCTCTGCGAAATAAGTCTCCGCGCCGGCGCCGGTGAGCAGCGGGCACACGAACGGATACGTCAGGTTGGCCGTGGCCGTGAACTGCTGCGCCGCGTCAAGAGTGGCGCCGTCGTCGATGGTCGTCTCCACGGTGTTCAGGTAGATGCCGATGACCACGGCGGCCGCAAAGGAACTCGCGTTGCTGGCGCTGTCGGGCTGATAGATCGACGCTTCGGAAGCATTCTGCGCATCCTGCGTCGTGCTGCTGGTGACGCTGATGTTCTGATTAGACTTGAGCACGGCGCTGCCGCCGACGCGGGCCTGCACGGTGTTGGTGACGTACTGCACGCCGAATGAGCCAGCGACGTTGAAGCTGGGGCCATCCGTCACCGGCTGACCGGCATTGTCCCTGGGAAGATTGTTGACGATGGCGTCCTCGGCCGGATCGGCCGAATTCGGCGAGAAGTCCTTGAACGTGCCCAGGATGCCCTGATAGGCGGGCAACACTTCGCCTGCGTTCAGCAAATCGTAAAGCGTGGGCGTGAAGCCGAGCATGGCCGAGGTGTCGCCGGTGTCCGTGGCCCGCAGGTTTGCCGTGATGTTGATGCCGTTGCTCAACGGCGTCAGCGTGTGCGACGTGCCCGACATGAGCGGCGCGCCGATTCCCAGGTTCACCAGCAGGGGTGCCGTTCCGTTCAGGCCGGTCAACTCGATCCCCTGGACGGTGTTGTCCATCACGCCTTGCGTGTTGTTGCTGGCCAGCGCGATGGCGGCCGCGGCAGCATCCGCGGCACTCCGCGACAACAGGATCGTGCCGGCCGTCGGCGTCAGGACGACAAAGTAGCTGTTGCCGTCCGTCAGGCCGGTGTAGACGCCGCCGGAGCCGTCGTCCTCCGCCGCGTTCACAGACAGAAACGCTTGCTGATAGGTGAGCTGCTCGCCATTGGCGAGATTGCCGGGAGGATTGGCGATGACGATCTCGCCGCTGGCGTTCACGGAGAAATCCAGGGCGTCGCCGTTGCCGCGGATCAGCTTCGGATTGGTGTCCAGCGTGATCGGCTGATCGCTCAGGTCGGTCAATGACAATGTCATGTCATTGTTGCTCAGCACCGCCTTGTACTGCGTGCCATCGGCCAGCCCGCCGATATTCAGGCCGGCGACGGCGTGGTACGTGAGCATGTCGCCGCTGGCGACCGTCCCGGTCAGCGGCACGGCGAAGTTGATGGTGCTGGTGGTCGGATCGACCTGCGTGATGGCGACCGGCGTGCCGGCTGCCGTGCTGAAGTACGGATAGTTGCGCGCGGAGCCGGTGCCGGCGCTGAACCAGTCCTGCGCCTCGACGGCGCCGTTGGTGGCCGCTTCCACCGCCTGGTTGCCCGCGACCTGGGCGCCGAAGATGTCACCCGGATGGTTCGTCAGCCAGGCCTGGTAGGCGGGATCATAGATCGCGGCATAAAACCGCGTCGCCTGGTAGTAGGCGTTCAGCCCTTCCTGGAAGGCGAGGGCGGCGTCGAGCGCGCTGGTCGTAAGCCGAACCACGCTCGCATCGAACGGGTTGACGACCGCATAATAGGTTTGCCCGTCGGTCAAGCCCTCGATCGTGCGGCCCAGTGCGGACTGGTAGACCATCGGTGTTCCGTTCGCCAGGCCCGCGGGCGGATTCGGAAACGTGATGGTGGCGTCCCACGGGTAGGTGTTGAAGTCGTAGGCCGTGCCGCCGATGAGCATCTGCGGACTCAGATTGAAATCGACGCGGTTGCCGCCATCATCCAGCCCGAAGGCGAAGGGGTTGTTCGGATCGGCGCTGGCAACGACGGTGTAGGTCTGACCGTCCACCAATCCGCCGATGTGCTGTCCCGGCGCCGCATGGTAGGTCGCCAAACGAAATCGGCGTGCCCGAGAGAGCGTCTGCGCGCGTGGCAGCCAGCTGAACGTGCTGGCCATCGACGACGATCACATAGTAGGCCATGTCGTCTTGCAAGCCGGGGATGGCGGCGCCGATGCCGGTGGTGTACGTCAGCCGGTCGCCCGTCGAAAGTCCCGCCGTCGTGCCCACCCTGATGGTGCTGGTGGCGAAGTCCACATCCGTGAACGGGTTGAAGGTAGCCGGCGCGGCACTGGCCGCGGCGCCGGTGACGGTGATGTTGCCGTTCACCTCCGCCTTGACATCCGAAGTCGTGTAGCCGACGAAGAAGGTGATGCCCACCTGGCCGCTGTAGTACGAGGCCGACTGCACCATGAGTTCATTGACATAGGTTCCCTCGGCATCGACGGTGACACCTTTGGCGGCCGTGATGGCCGCGTTCTGGGCCACGGTGGCGTGCGAGGTCAGCAACGAGGCGCCCACGCTTCCCGAAACCTCGATGTTGCTTGTATTCGTCGATGGATTGACAGTGGCGCCGCTGCCGATGTTCTGCGTCACGCGCGCCGTTGATGGTGTTGTTGGCGTTCGAGGTGATCGACACGCTGCCCTGCGAGATGATCGAGGCGTTCTCGGCGATGGCGGTGACGGCCGAGGTTTCCGCCCAGTTGAAGCCGAAACTGGCGCCCACGCGCGTGCTCTTGTAATAGATGGCTTCGCCGGTGGCGTCGGCGCTGGCCGCCGATGCCAGCGTCACGTCGCTGCTGGCCGTGATCTGGGCGCCGGCGCCGAGCGAAACCTCCGCGGTGCCCTTCTTGTACATGAACGACACCGGCAACGCCAGATAATCGGTGGCATAGCGCGTGACCGTGGTGATCAGCCCTTCCACCCAGCTGCCGGCCTGATTGCCGATCGACTGGTTGAGCTGATTGGCCAGCGCGATGTCGCCGCCCGTGGCCTCGATGTCCACGGCGCCGCCCTGGATCGTCACGTTCTGGTCGATCATGATCCTGGCATCGCGCACCACCACGCCGATGTCCGCGTAAACGAGCAGATCGAGCGAAAGATTCGTGTTCGTCACCGTGAGGGAGACATCGCCGTCCGTGAAGCTGGTCGCATTGTTGATGGCCTGGGCCAGCAGATCGGCGCCGCTGTTGATCGTGATGTGCGGCGAGGTATTGATGGCAAATGGAATCGGATCGAACGGATCGGAGTTTTTAACATCGAACGTCAGAGTGCCCGAATTTCCCGTCGAGGCATCGGTGAAATGATTGCCGGTGAAGACATTGGCCAGATCGCGAGTGGAGACGATGATGTTCGTCTGCACCGCGATTCCGGTGTCGGAGTGGACGGTCCGGCTCTGTCCATCGGTGTACAGGTTGCCGGCGATGACAATGTTGTTGCTGCTCTCGATGGTCTTGCTGCCGCCGCTGGTAAGGTTGAAGCCACCCACCTGCGTGAAGGTGATGCCGTCGTCGGAGTATTCCAGAATGCCCGTGTTGCTGCTCGCCAGAAAGACGGTCTCGTTGGCGTCGCAGACGAAGTCAACGGTTGTGCCGGAGACGACGGGAATGATGGCTGGGAGGGTGCGATCCTCGAGCTGCTCAAGCCAGAGTCGCTGGCGAGGTCGCCGACGCTGTCTTGTACCCTGTGATTCGCCCCTGAGACGACCGGCCAGCTCGGTTACCAAACTCCTTCGAAAGAGCTTCCCGAACAACGATGTCATGAACGGCTCCCGCGGCGATAAACTGTTCCGTAGAAAGGGGATTTGCCGAGAAGGACGGTGCCGATGCAAGGCAACACGTCCCGCCAAGGCCCGCAAGACTACGCATCGCGGATGCGTAGCTTGTTGCAGAAACGGCTTGCCAGCTATCGGCAAGTGGCGCAGGGGCTGTCTGGCATTGTACCCGCGCTGCACGGGGCTGGTCAAGAATCGCAAACGAACCTTTGACCCCTTGAACCTCAGGGCGACTCAGCCACCGAACGGCGTTTCGTTCAAGATTGATGAAGCGAACGAGCCGCTAAACTGGTAGTATTGGCAAAGGAAACCGAGGCGTTCGCGCGACACGGTTCGACTGGCTGATCGTCGGCGAATGCACGCAAGCGAGGTAACGGCATCCATGCAACCACGTGTCAACTGTCCGGGGCCGGTTGGAATCACCCGGAGGAACATGCTGCAGATCGGGACCATCGGGGCCCTGAACCTGGCATTGCCTCAGGTGCTGGCGGCCGGCGAACGTCGCGCGCGGACTGCCAGGCCGGCCAGTGCGGATTCCTGCATTCTCGTTTTTCTCAATGGCGGGCCCAGCCATCTCGACACTTGGGACATGAAGCCGAATCTGCCGCGCGAGATGCGCAGCGAGTTTCAGCCCATCGCGACTTCCGTGCCCGGCATCCAGGTCTGTGAGCATCTGCCCCGGCTGGCGCGGCTGATGTCGCACTGCTCTCTCGTGCGCTCCGTCCATCACGACCAGGTGGCGCATGCCCCCGCCGTGTACACCGCGCTCACCGGAGTCAAGAGCTCCGTTCGCGCCGGCATTCTTGGTGCCAAGGCCACCGACCATCCCGCGATCGGCTCGGTGATCGGGCGATATCGTCCGCCGGCTTCCCAGGTGACACCCTACGTGCTGATGCCGTTCCTGACGGCGGAGGGCGCCGGCGGACCGCCGCAACCCGGTTTTCTGGGTGGCTGGCTGGGCAAGAACCATGATCCCTTTCTCGTGCTTCGCGGCGGCAACAGCCCGGACGGCTTCAACCTGCCGGCGCTCACGCCTGGGATGGGAGTGACCACGGAGCGTGTGCGCGATCGCCGGCAGTTGCTGGCCGGTTTGAATCAGACAGGCGTCTCGGTTCGTGCCGGCCACGCCCACGAGATGGAGCGACTTCAGGCCAGGGCCTGCGACTTGCTCACTTCCTCGGCGGCGCAGCGCGCTTTTCAGCTGGGCCTGGAGCCGGCGCGGGTTCGCGACGCCTATGGCCGAAACATCTACGGCCAGAGCTTGCTTCTGGCCCGCCGGCTGGTCGAGGCCGGCACGCGGCTCGCCTGCATCTCCTGGGCGCCGGATGCCAACGCGACCTGGGACACACACGGCAACAACTTCGTGAAGCTCAAGAACGAGTTGCTGCCGCCGTTCGATGTCGGCTTTGCGGCCCTGCTCACCGACCTGGTGGACCGCGGACTGCTGGAGCGCACGCTGGTGGTCGTCATGGGCGAGATCGGCCGCACGCCCAAGATCAACAACGGCGCTGGCCGCGATCACTGGGAGTTCTGTTACACCGTGCTGTTCGCCGGCGGCGGAGTCAAGGGCGGGTTCACCTACGGCGCCAGCGACAAGCGCGGCGCCTATCCCAGCCAGTGTCCCGTCACGGCGAGCGACATCGTCGCCACCATCTACCACGGCCTGGGGATCCCGTCGGACCTCGAGATCCGTGATCGACTCAACCGACCCCTCCCACTGGTTCCCGAAGGCGAGCCGATTCGAAGCATCTTCTCATGACGCATGGAACGACCGATGTCGCGCGTCGAGGATGAAGTGACTCTTTGAGAGGCTGTCCGAGAAGGGGTCAGACCCATCGCTGAACCAAAACGCAGGGGGGTCTGACCCCTTCTTGGACAGCCTCTGAATAGTGGAGAATCGGGATGGTCACTTCAAATCCATCGCTCGCCGAGAACATTGCCAAGAACATTGTGGGCTGGCGGTTCGACAACAGCTACTCGCGGTTGCCAGACGCCTTTTACGCTTTGGCCCAGCCGGCCAGGGTGCAGTCGCCGCGAGTGTGGATTCTGAACTACCGGCTGGCTGACGAGCTCGGCCTCAGCCTCCGTGCGCTGCCACTGGAAGACGCCGCGAACCTGTTCGCGGGCCAGGACCTGCCGGGCAGTTGCCGACCGATCGCCCAGGCGTACGCCGGCCATCAGTTCGGCGGCTTCACGATGCTGGGTGACGGCCGCGCCATCCTGCTGGGCGAACACCGCACGCCGTGTGGCCGGCTCGTTGACATCCAGTTGAAGGGGGCCGGGCCGACGCGATTCTCGCGTGGTGGCGACGGCCGCGCCGCACTTGGGCCAATGCTGCGCGAGTATATCATCAGCGAGGCCATGTCCGCCCTCGGCATCCCCACCACGCGAAGTCTCGCCGTTGTCACCACAGGCGAACCCGTCTTCCGTTCGTCCGCGCTCAGAGGAGCGATCCTGACCCGCGTCGCCGCCAGTCATATTCGCGTCGGGACGTTTGAGTACCTGGCGGCCCGTCATGACGTGGCGAACCTGCGGGCGCTCGCCGACTACGCGATCGTCCGTCACTTCCCCGAACTGGTCGATGCTTCACAGAAGTACCTGGAGTTCTTCCGCGCGGTCATGGATCGCCAGGCGTCGCTCATAGCCCGCTGGCAGCTTGTCGGGTTCATCCACGGGGTCATGAACACCGACAACATGGCGATTTCCGGGGAGACCATCGACTACGGTCCTTGTGCCTTCATGAACGCCTACCGCCCGGACACGGTATTCAGTTCGATCGACCACGGAGGCCGCTATGCCTATGGCAATCAACCCGCGATCGCGCACTGGAATCTGGCCCGCTTCGCCGAGACCCTGCTGCCGCTCCTCGATCCTGATCAGGAGAAAACAATTGCACTTGCCTCGGGCGTTCTCGCCGAATTTCCGAAACAGTTCGAGGCGTACTGGCTTGCCGGAATGCGGAAGAAGCTGGGGCTCGAGACGGCGGCGGCCGGCGACGCCGAATTGATCCGCGTGCTGCTCGACTGGATGCAGAATACAGCGGCCGATTTCACCAACACGTTTCGCGACCTGTCGTCGGCGGAACTGCCGGCCGACGACAGGTACCGGCATCCGGACTTTCGGGCCTGGTACTCACGATGGCTGGATCGACTTCAGTGCCATGGTCGGGCAAGCGCGTCCATCCAATCCAGGATGCGAGCTGTCAACCCGACTGTCATCCCGCGAAACCATCGAGTGGAGGAAGCACTTGCCGCGGCCGAGGATCACGACGATCCGTCGGTGCTGCATCGACTGCTGGCAGCGTTGGCGTCGCCATATGAAGCGACGGCTGACTTGTCCTATTATCAGGAGCCACAAGCCGACGATTGCAACTACCGAACATTCTGCGGAACATAGTCGCGCTGCCACGAGTTCACATGCCGCGCGTCGCGCGGTCGCGCCCGCCCGCTGTGCAAACAATCCACCACGAAAGGATCAGCGATGCGCCGACAAGGCTGGTTGGTATTGTGTCTGGCGTTTTCTTGGACATCGGTCACACCAGTGGCCGTGCCATCAGTCAGTGCGACTGGACCGGACGACTCAACATCACTGGCCCAGGCCGCCAAGAATGTCCGCCAGATAATCGCCCATCGTGGTTCAAGCAGTGATCGGCCCGAGAATACCCTGGCCAGTTATCGCCGAGCCATCGAGGTCGGTGCCGGTGTCATCGAATGCGACGTCCGCACGACCAGGGATGGCATCCTGGTCAGCCTGCACGATGCGGACGTCAGCCGCACTTCGAATGGCAAGGGACTCGTCCGGGACATGACACTGGCGGCATTGCGACGGCTGGATTTCGGAAGCTGGTTCGACGCCCGGTTTCAGAACGAACGCATCCCGACCCTTCACGAAATCTTGACGCTGTGTCGCGGGAAGATCGATGTCATGCTCGATCTGAAGGAGTCCGGACAGGCCTATGCCGAGAATGTCGCCGACCTGGTTCGCAAGCATGGCGAACCCAAACGAATCATCCTTGGCGTACGCAGCGTCGGGCAGGCCCGGCATTTCCGCAAGCTGCTGCCCGTATCCAGGCAGATGGGCCTGATTGCCGCCACGGGCGACATCTCTGCATTCGCCGACGCCGGCGTGGATATGATCCGCCTCTGGCCGAACTGGTTGTCCGACAGGTCGCTGATCGCCCAGGTTCGCAACCACAAGAAGCATCTTCACCTGAGCGCCCCGAAAGGAACGAAGGAACAAGTCTTGCCCCTCTTGATACATGAGCCGGAGTCACTATCCAGCGACGACCCTGCTCGATTGGCGCAGACGCTGCGTGCGATCGCCGTCCAGCAAGCAAGCAACAAGGTTCACCGCCCGCCGTCTCCGGCTGCGCAAGGGGTCCACGCGAAACAGGCAAGGATCGCTCGAGGCCGCCGGCAACTTTTCGTGGACGATCACATCATCTCGGAAAAGTCTGGCGTGACGCGCGAGCTGGGCCGGGTCACCAAGGCCAACGACGGCAAGCCGATCTTCACCGATGGCTGGTTCTACGGCACAGTGCTTCGTGATCAGGACAAGTTTCAGCTCTGGTATCGCAAGCCCGGCGATCAGGGTTACGGTTATGCTGAGTCGACCGACGGCTTGAAGTTCCTGAAGAAAGCAGATGTGAAAGGCATTCCATTCGCCGGCGATTACAACCTCGCTGTCGAGATCGACACGCGCCATTCCGGAAAGAAACGACGCTACCTGGGCAGCTTCGATGCCAGGGGAATGGCGGCCGGCCTGGCTTACTCGGCCGACGGAATCACCTGGATCCCGTCTAATGGGGGCAAGGCAATCACCTACCGCGCCGCTGACAGCTACAACCAGGTTCTGTGGGACGGTGAGGCCAAGGTCTATCGCCTGTTCACGCGTACCGACCTTGGCACCGGCGGAGGGCCCCTGGCCGGCAGCGTCGCCAAGGACTTTGAAGTGCGCGGCACGCGGAGCATGACCAACCCAGACATCAACATGAACCCCGCCGGCTGGAAGCTCGTTCGCCACTGGCACTTCAATCGCGAGGGTCCGAAAGAGTACTTGCGTCGCCAGCTGACCTGCTGGATTCACGAGGGTGTTTACTTCGCCTTGATGTCGGTCTATGAGTATCCGGGGGATGTGAGCGAGGGAAAGAAAACCGATCACAGGACGCGTCACGAACGCGACGTCATGAATTTCTACATGGCGACGAGCCGGGATGGTGACTCATGGGATCTGCACTGGGTTTACGCCGGGAAACCGCTGGTGCCCCGCGGCCCGGCCGGCTCGTTCGACATGGATATGGTCTTTCCCAGCTCCACGGTCGTGACGCACCAGGATGAACACTGGCTGTACTACGCGGGCGCCAATGAACGCCACGGCACCTACGAGACAAAGCCACCTGTTCTGTTCGAGCGACAAGAAGCCATCGGCCTTGCCAAGCTGCGTCTGGATCGTTTCGTCTGCCTTGATGCGACAGACAAGCCCGGGTCGGTGACCACGAGGCCGTTTGTTCTCGAAGGGAAGCAGCTACAACTCAATGTGGAAGCTCCACGTGGCGAGGTCACCGTCGAAGTCCTCGACCAGCAGGGCCAGCCGATCCGGGGGTTTTCCAAGGGTGATGCACGCAAGGCGGCCGGCATCGACGAGCTACGCTGGCAGCCGCGCTGGACAGGCCATACCGACCTCTCGTCCTTGCGGGAGACGACAATCCGGCTGAGAATCACGTTGCGTAACGCGAGGTTGTACGCGCTCCAGATTCAGTAGGCACAGCAGGTATGCCGGCGCGGCGGCTTGTCGCCTGTCGCCGGTACGCTCAGCCAGTGGCAACGTCCCAGGGTTTGCGATATTCCTTGGAGAGCAGACCATTGGCTTCCCGTTCGCCGACAAACGATTCCGTCTTGGGGTCGAACCGAAGCACCTTGCCGGTGCGGTAGGCGATTTCACCCAGGTGAACCAGCGACGAGGACAGGTGCGCCACCTCGGCGGAGGCGTTGGGTTCCCGGCCGTTGCGAATGCAAGTGAGGAAGTTCTCCATGTGCGCCGGCGCGGGTTGACCCACGCGGCCGCGCTCGCCCATTCCCGGGCCTCTTTCCTCCTTCTCGCCGAGATAGACCTGAAAGTAGCCGCGGCGCGAGAAGATCATGTAGCCCCGCGTGCCGTAAAACGCATTGCCGCTGTCAAAGCCGTGTAGTCCGTAGGGCGTGAACTGCCGATCCTCGTAAATCAGCACCTTGCCGCTGGCATACTCGTAGGTGACGATCATGTTATCTGGATATTCGCGCGGCCCGAGGTCGGGATCGGTTCGGTTGCCATGGGCAGTGATCTTGACGGGATGGCTGGTTTCGCCGAGCCCCCAGCGAGCCATGTCAATGTCGTGGATGCCGTCATCGCCGATATCGCCGTTGCCGTAGTCGCGAAACAATCGCCAGCTGCCGTGAAACCGATGGCGATTGAACGGTCGACGCGGCGCGGGCCCGAGCCAGAGGTCGTAGTTGACGCCTTTGGGCACATCGCTATCGGCTATGGGCTTGGCTGACGCCGTTCGTTGAACATTCCAGGCCTTGGTGATCTTGATCGTGCCCAGCACTCCCGAGGCGAGCACCTCGCCTGCGCGAAACGTGACGGGACTGGAACGCATCTGGGTTCCATGCTGCACCACGCGTCGATGTTTCTGTGCTGCCTCGATCAGCAATCGGCCCTCGCGAAAAACGTGCGAGGCCGGCTTCTCGACGTAGACATGTTTCTCCGCCGCCAGGGCGCGCAGGGCAATCGGACAGTGCCAGTGGTGTGGCGTGGCGATGACCACCGCCTGGACTTCCTTGTTGTCCAGCACACGTCGGAAATGCTCAACCGCGGCTGGGGCGGGGACGTTCGCATTTTGGACGGTCTTGACAGCGCGCGCCAGAGGCGCCGCGTCCACATCACACAGGGCCACGATGCGGACGTCCTTGCGTGCGGCCAGCGTCCGCACATGAAAATGCCCCATGCCGTTGACGCCTATGACTGCGACGCCCACACGTTCGTTGGCGCCCAGCACCTGGCCAACGTTCCCGAGCGCGGCAGCCGAGGCGGCCGAAGCCGCGAGGAAGCTTCTTCGCGAAGTGTCCATGATGGTCTCCTTCCACGCAATCCGGTCCGAAACTGCACGCCACCACGCCACATGCAGGATCGTCGCGGATTCGCGTTTACGTCATGATTTCCCGGATAGGTTCCCCGTGGTCGATTTCCAGGCGCCGCCGACCCGGGATCTCGAGGCGACGCGGGTCGAGGCCGAGAAGGTGGAACACCGTGGCATGCAGGTCGGTAACATAATGGGCTGGTTCCAGAGCGTGAAAGCCCAGCTCATCCGTTTCGCCATGGACGATGCCGCCCTTGATGCCAGCGCCGGCGAACCACACCGAGAAGCCGTGCGGATGGTGATCGCGCCCCTGGGAAACTCCGCCGCGTGTTTCCTGCCCGGGCGTACGGCCGAATTCGGTGCAAAAGACGAGCAGCACGTCGTCCCACAAGCCTCGTTGTTTCAAATCCTTCAGGAGAGCGGCCACGGGCTGATCTATCTGTGGACAAAGCGCGCCATGGTTCACGCGGAGATTGGCATGCGAATCCCACACTCCGTACGGTGACGGATAAAGTTGTACAAAGCGCACGCCCAGTTCGACCAGGCGTCGTGCCGCCAGACAGCGGCGCGCGGCCACCCGTGTGGTTGGGCGGTCCAGACCGTAGAGACGATGGGTTGCCGGCGTCTCTCGTGCCAGGTCCAGCGCTTCGGGAACTGCCACCTGCATGCGATAGGCGAGTTCGTAGGCGCGAATCCGGGCGCGCAGAGCATTGTCAACCGGATATTCGACGCCCGCCAAGGTATTGAGCCGGCCGATCAGCTCATACTCATTGCGTTGCTCTTCCGGGAGGAGATGGGCCGGTCGGCGGGCGAATGGCAATGGCTCGCCGTCGAGGTTGAGAGGGATGCCATCGTGCCGGGGTCCAAGGTAGTGCCCCTGGATCGATTCCCTGGTATCAGCGCGAGTCGGCCCGCCCAGAACCACGAACTGCGGCAAGTTCGCATTCAGGGTCCCCAGCCCATAACTGGTCCAGCTGCCGATTGCTGGCTGGCGTTCATCGAGCTTGTGCCGACCGGTGTGAATCTGATTCTCGGCCGCGTGGTCGTTGTCCGTCGTCCAGACATTGCGCACGATGGCAATGTCATCCACACAAGATGCGAGGTGAGGCAGCCAGTCAGCGATCTCGATGCCGCTTTGCCCATGTTTGCGAAAGCCCACCTGGAGCGGATAGATCGTCGCGTAGCGCTCGCGCGTGTTGATCGAATCATTGACAACAGAGCGCGAACGCTGGTTGTGCAGCGGCAATTGCAACGGGTCCGGATAGGGCGTCTGCTTGAAAGTCTTGCCGGCATGGCGATTGAGCGCCGGTTTGGGGTCGAATGTCTCGAGGTGACTGTATCCGCCGGAAAGGAAAAGCCAGATCACCGATTTCGCCCTTGGCCGAAAATGTGGCCGGCCATCCGGTAAAGCATGTGCTCCGCCGGCACGGACGACGCCGTCGCGTTGCAGCATGGCTCCAAGGGCAAGTCCGGAGAAACCCATGCCAAGGTCTGCCAGGAAGACGCGCCGATTCATCGTTGGACCTCGTTGGACCTCGATGGGCGATCAGCGGATCGTTACAAACTCATGATGATTGAACAGCACCCTTGCCAGGCTCTCCCAGGCGCGCTGCCGTGCGACCTGCGGCGTCGCGTGCTTCGCCACCAGGACAGACTGGCTTTCGAGAAACTCCATGCAGGCTTTGAGTTCCTCCGCCTTGGGACGACGAGTCAGCGTGTCTTCAAACGCCCGCACGATCATGGCCTCGGAACTCTCTTGACTCCCGGTGAGCCAGCGGTCGGCAAGTGACCGGCTTCGTGCAATGGTGAATTCACTGTTCGTGAGAGCGAGGGCCTGTTGCGGCACAAGACTCTCCGCGCGTCGATAGCAGTCACACGGATCCGGCGCATCGAAAAACTCCAGTAGCTTCAACGATCCGCCGCCTTCCGGATGGGACGCGAAATACAGGCTGCGCCGGCGCGAAGACTTTTCCTGAGCGGGTTCAATCTCCTTGCCGCCGGTTCGGGCATCAAGGTCGCCCGCCGTGAACAGCATGGCATCACGCACCGCCTCGGCTTCCAGGCGCCGCGACGGGTAACGCCACAGCCAGCGATCATCTGCGTCCTTGGCCAGGTTGGCATCGTCCTGCGCGGCGGCGGATTGCAACTGATACGTTTGGCTGGTGACGATGAGCTTGTGCAGACGCTTCATGTTCCAGCCGGACTCCATCAACTCCACGGCGAGCCAGTCGAGCAATTCGGGATGAGTGGGACTCTTACCGTTGCGTCCAAAATCAAATACCGACTCAACGAGCGGCTTGCCGAAATGCCTCAGCCAGATGTGGTTGACGGCGACGCGAGCTGTCAGAGGGTTGTCGCTGGACGTGATCCACAGCGCCAGCGCTTTGCGCCGACCCGTGCTGGTAGCAGGATACGTCGGCGACAAGGGGACATAGGTTGCCTGCGGCACTGCAACCTGGCTTTCCGCGGCAGCGCACTGCTTCTTGGCTGTTGCCAGGGCATCCTCGGCCTTCTTGATCGCCGCTGCGACCTGCTTGCCTTTGGCAAGAGCCAGTTCGCGTTCCACTTGATCGACCCGGCGCCGGGCCTCCGAGAGTCGAAGCAATGCCTGAGCCCTGGCGGCAATCCGGGCCAGGTCCACTGCATCGCCTGGACCCAGTTTGTATTTCGCTCGGTCGGCCGCGATGACGGCATGCACGGCCTTGAGACGTGCTTCAGCCACGGACAGGCGCGACGGGTCAGCTGGCTGGACAGTCCGCGCCGCAGCCAGTTCCTTCTCGGCTGCTGCGATCTCCTCGTCCTGGATGAACTTCTTCGCACCGGGATAGACCGCTGTTGACGGCAGCATCACGGGCGAAATCTGCAATCGATCTCCGCCGATCATCGCCGGAGCGCCGGGCGTCACGGGAAGTCGATCCGCCATGAAGTCTCGGTCATTACCGAGACGATACATGCGCGTCTTGGCGTCAAAGCGTTCGTCCATGACCCGCACCAGACCGCTGGTCACGACCTTGCCGCTACCTCCGTAGCCATATTTCTGAAATGGGCCCGGATCCGGTTCGCCGGGCACGCGGTCTTGCCGTAATCCAAGTGGCTCGAAGAAGGCTCGAAAGCGAAAGTACTCCTCCTGGGAAATCGGGTCGTACTTGTGATCATGGCAGTGACAGCAATTCAAGGTCAGTCCCAGAAACGCCTTGGCCGTGTGCTCAACCTGGTCTTTCATCCAGCTATCGTGATTCAAGCTGTAATAGTTTCGCACCAGGAATCCAGTCGCCGCCTGGGCTGCGTCGTTGTCCGGGACGATCTCGTCGGCCGCAAGCATCTCCTGAATCATCCGGTCGTATCCCCTGCCTGCATTGAGCGAGCCAACGATCCAATCTCGCCAGCGCCACAAGGTCGGGCTACTGTTGCGCCAGTCGTTTTCGGAGCGGCGACCGTACCAGTCTGAATAGCGCCAGACGTCCATCCAGTGCCGCGCCCAGCGTTCGCCGTAATCCGGAGATGCGAGCAATCGCTCGACGACTCTGTCGAAGGCAGCTGGTGAAGCATCGGCAAGGAACGCGTGCAATTGCTCCCGCGTCGGCGGCAAGCCGGTCAGATCCAGGGTCACGCGTCGAAGGAGCGTGGCCCGGTCGGCTGGCGGAAGAGCTTTCAACCCGAGCCGGTCGTGCTGAACCCTGATGAACGAATCGATGGGATGGCGTTGCCAGGCCAGGTCGTCAGTACGTGGAATCGCGGGACGAACGGGCTTCTGAAAGGCCCAGTGCTTGCGCGGATCGCTTGGAACAACCTCGTTTTTCGGCGCTGGCGCGCCGGCGTCGATCCACCTTTTCAAGACGGCAATCTCCGCCGGCGCAAGAGCTTTGCCCTCATCCCGGGGAGGCATTCGGGGACGGTCACGGCCAAGTATGGCATGGATCATCAACGATTCATCACTCTTGCCGGCGATAATCGCCGGTCCGCTTCGACCCCCTCCCTTGATGAATGCGGCAGTATCCAGGCGGAGCTTGGCCTTCTGCGCCAGCGGCCCATGGCAGGAACCGCAGCGCGACGTCAGCAGCGGTTTCACTTGCTTCAGGTAGTCCACGTCATCCGCGCCAAGCCTCGCGGAGGACATGGCAAGAACGGCCAGTGCCACTGACAAGTGCATCATGGAAATGTGCATCTTGAATTCTCAGTTGCCGCTGTGGAGACTTTCGATCAGCTAATGGCAGGGACTGACACCTATCTTACCCCGCACAACCTGGAATTGGAGGTTCAAATGAGATATTTTCCAGGCCGGCGCTGCTGAACGGCGCAGCCGCATTGACATGACCTGGATAGTTGTTGCACACAAGACCAAGCTGGCGGAGCGGGACACAATCGCCTAAGATTAAGAGACGCCCCCCGCCGACTTTCTCCTCCTGGAAGCCGTGTTATGCATAATCACGCCTTAACAGCTGGACTGGTCGCGGCATGCTGTGCTATCGACGCACTTGCCTTCGAGCCAGCGCGAATCGACATCGACAAGCTGCCGCCGGCCTTCAAGGGCGTCATCGATTTTCGCCGCGACATCGAGCCGATTTTCAAGACGGCGTGCATCTCTTGCCACAACTCTGACAAGCAGCGCGGTGGAATGCGACTGGACCACGCCGAGGCGGCTCTGCGAGGCGGAAATACCGGGCCTGTGATCCTTCCAAGGAACGCCGGCGAGAGCCGACTGCTGCACCTGGTCGCAGGCCTCGATCCCGAGCTTGTCATGCCGCCCAAGGGCAAGAAACGGCTCACCGCCGTCGAGGTAAGCAAGCTGCGCGCCTGGATCGATCAGGGCGCCATCTGGCCAAAGCAGGCTGTCGCCCAGAAGTCAACCACCTCCAGGCACTGGGCGTTTCAGCCCATCAAGACGCCTGGCTTGCCGCGCGTGCAACGTCACGCCTGGGTCAAGAACCCGATTGATGCCTTCGTCCTGAGCCGTCTGGAAATGGAGAGGATCGAGCCCTCGCCGGAAGCGGATCGGTCCACGCTCGTGCGCCGGCTCAGCTTCGATCTGCGCGGCTTACCACCCACCCCAGAGGAGGTCGATGCGTTTCTGAAAGACGCCAGCGCCAACGCTTATGACGCGCTGGTGGATCGTTTCTTGCAATCGCCCGCCTACGGCGAGCGCTGGGGCCGGCACTGGCTCGACCTCGCCCGCTACGCTGACAGTGACGGCTACGAGCAGGATCGACCTCGACCATTCGCCTGGCGCTACCGCGAATGGGTCATTCATGCCATGAACCAGGACATGCCGTTCGACCGCTTCGCGATCGAACAGCTGGCGGGCGATCTGCTGCCTGGTGCGACCATCGAACAAAAGACCGCGACCGGTTTTCATCGCAATACCTTGACCAATCGTGAAGGCGGTACGGACAAGGAGCAGTTCCGCGTCGAGGCGTGCTTCGACCGCGTGGCCACCACAGCCAAGGCCTTCCTTGGATTGACGCTGGGTTGCGCTCAGTGCCACGACCACAAGTACGATCCATTCAGCCAGCGCGAGTTCTACGAGTTCTTCGCCTTTTTCAATAGCGACGAGGAAGTGGACGTCCCTGCTCCACTCCCTGGCGACCAGGCGGCCTACGACCAGGCCAGGGCCGCCTTTGACAGGAAGAAGAAGGAACTGGAATCAGCCATCGCAGCGCGCATGAAGTCGCTCAAGAAACAAGACCTCAAGGACGACAAGAAGCTGACCGAGCTAAGCAAGGCCCTGAAGGCCCACGAGAAAACAGCGCCGACGGTGGCGCAGGTGTCGACGCTGGCGCTGGGCAAAGGCCGCACGACACAGGTGATGATTCGCGGTGATTTCCTGAGGCCCGGCATAGAGGTTCAGCCCAGCACCCCTGCAGTGCTGCATACGCTGCAAGCGAAAGCCAGGCCCACGCGCATGGATCTGGCAAGCTGGATTGTGGATCCGGCCAACCCGCTGACGCCGCGCGTCATCGTCAACTGGGCCTGGCATCGCTACTTCGGCCGCGGCCTGGTCGTCACTCTCGAGGACTTCGGCACGCAGGGTGAGAAACCGTCCCATCCCGATCTACTTGATTTCCTGGCAAAAGAATTCATGCGTGGCTGGAGCCTCAAGAAGCTGCACCGGCTGATCGTCACGTCGGCGACCTACAAGCAAAGCTCGCGATATCGACCGGTACTGCTGGCACGCGATCCGGCGAACGTGCTGCTGGCGCGACAGAACCGCCTGCGCCTCGAAGCCGAAATCCTGCGCGATAACGCCCTGGCCGTCAGCGGCGTCCTGCAGCTGCGCCTTGGCGGCCCAAGCGTCCGCCCGCCGCAACCCACTGGCGTCTCCGATCTCACCTATGCGGGCACTGCCAGGTGGGTTGAGAGCAAGGGGCCCGACCGCTACCGCCGCGGCATGTACACCTGGTTCCAGCGCACCAGCCCATATCCAATGCTCATGACTTTCGACGCCCCCGACGGCGTAGTATGCTGCGTCCGCCGCGAAAAATCGAACACGCCGTTGCAGGCGCTGACTCTCATGAACGACACAGCCTTTGTGGAATGTGCCCAGGCGCTGGCGCGGCGCGTCCTGGCAAGCAAGGGAGACCGCATCGACACGCTTTTTCATCTTGGCCTCGCGCGCTCGCCAAGTGCCGCCGAGCACGAAGAGCTAACACGCCTCCATCAAGAATTGACCGTGACCGCTCGGGCCAACCCCAGGGAAGCTGCCCGTTTGCTAGGCAGTCATCCAGAGTCGGCTGCAGCTGCCGAGGCCGCCGTCTGGGTGGCGCTGGCAAGGGCCATCATGAATCTCGACGAGTTCGTGACTCGGGAATGAGGCAACTGAGTCTTTCAAGACGCGTTTTGTCCGCCTGGTCGTTCAGTTTTTTCCTTCTCCACTTGACGCCATCCCGGCGTGTTGGGTAAACTCCTCCCAGCGCTTCTAGATTTTGCACCCAGGGTAGGGGAATTGGGTTTCCCAGCCTGCTTCCCCCCGCAGAAAAAAGGAATTTTCACGGGTCTGTGATTTTGCCCAGGGACGGGGTCATCCCCTCTCTGCCCAGTTTCATCCATGCTCATTTATCGGTATGCCGATGACGTGGTGGCTTGGGCGCCGGCCAAGGTCAATCTGCACCTGGAGGTCTTGGGCAAAAGGCCCGACGGTTATCACGAAATAGCCACGCTCATGGTGGCAATCCGGCTCTTTGACACCTTGGTTTTCCGGGACGCGTCCGGCGGCGACATCCGGCTGGCGTGTACGCAGGCCGGGCTGTCCCTCGGTCCTGACAACTTGATCGTGCGAGCTGCAAGACTTCTTCAAGATCACACCGGCTGCACGCGCGGGGCCACCATTCGCCTGGTGAAACGCATCCCCATGGCGGCGGGACTCGCCGGCGGTTCGACGGATGCGGCCGCGACTCTGGTAGGCCTCAACAAGCTATGGCGTCTCGGACTGGGAAGTACTGACCTCGCTCGTCTGGCAGCAAGGCTGGGCAGCGACATCCCGTTCTTTCTGGGAGGTCCCGCGGCATGGTGTACCGGCCGCGGCGAGATTGTTGAGCCATTGCCGCTCGGCGCGGTGCTGCATCTGGTCTTGTTGTGCCCGCGCTTTGGCTGTGCCACGGCGGAAGGGTATCGAAGAGTCGTCGTCCCGGAAAAGCCTCAGAGCGGCGAGGCGATTCGCAAGGCGGTTGCGGCGGGAGACGTCGCCGGCATCGCGGCAAGCCTGCACAATCGCCTCCAGCCGGCAGCGGAGCGGCTGGCGCCACGGCTCGCGGAATATGCAACAAGGCTGCGACGCCTTGGGCCCGCTGGCGTCCTGATGAGTGGCAGCGGCAGCACGCTTTTCGCCCTGTGCCGCGACCGTGATGAAGCCAAGCGAATCGCCCGACTTCTCAAGCACGGGTTGGAAAGAGAGGCAGCAGACGACGAGATAGCAGACGAAGAGGATGCACGAGTGTTCCTGGTACGGAGCCCCCTGGCCACAGAACAAAAGGAGAACAGCTGTGGTGATCACCGAGGTTCGCATTAAACTCATGGAAGACAACAACGAGCGACTCCAGGCCTTCTGCTCGGTCACGTTCGACGATGCCTTCGTCGTCCGCGACCTGAAGATCATCGAAGGGACCAAGGGACCGTTCGTGGCCATGCCAAGCCGCAAGCTCACCGACCGCTGCCCGCAGTGCGGCTGCAAGAACCATCTTCGTGCCCGCTGCTGCAATCAGTGCGGCGGCCGGCTCGACGAGGATCGCGCCACCCGCGACGCCAACGGCCGGGCCAAGCTGCACGCCGACATCGCTCACCCCATCAATTCCAGCTGCCGCGAGGTCATCCAGAACGCTGTCATCAAGGCCTTCCAGGAAGAGAAGGAACGCTCCAAGCAGCCCGGCTATGTCTCCAACTATGAGGACTACGACGCCGGCGAGTACGAGGACAGCTTCAGCACCCTCGTCAGCGAGCTGAACACGACGCGCGGAATGCCGCAAGATGGTTACCGCACGCACGGACCGCATGGCCAGCGTGGCACTCACGCACCCAATCATGAGTCGCGAACCTCCGTCGCCAGCCGCGACAACGACTGTGGCGGCTTCGGCGAAGGCATCCTTTGATGCCATTGCCGCAAGATTTGCGATTGCAGTTGAAACGAGGAGCCGAGGGCAGTGCCCCTCGGCTTTTTCGCGCGCGTCGTGCTTGCTCACTTGATGAGCGGCCGAGGCGTCGAAACTACCGGATCGGCCTTCTCGTTGTTCATCGCTGTCGTGCGGATGGGCATGCGATTCTCGAACGGGTCGGGCAAGTTGAAGCGAATGAAGGGCAGCGGCGCAGTGCGGGCCGGCATTGCCCCAGCCAGGGCAGCATCCCGGCTTGACTCGCCACTCGGGCCGACCAGCGACGCGCGATCCGGCACATACTGTGCCATGATCGGCAGCGGTACCGGCTCGCCTGAGTCCGGCGACGGCCAGCGTTCCAGCGCCTGCACGGCGAAGAGAATCTCCTCCGGTCCCTTCGGCGTTTCGCGGATGCTTGCCAGCGGCGTCCCCTCGGACGGGTCGCGCGGCGTCGTCTTGCCTGCAGGCTTTGCCGCAAAGCGCGCCGGCAAGCCACGAAACTGCGGCAGCGGCGGCGCGGGCTTCTCGATTGACGCCGGCCGCGCCAGCTGCTTCGGCCCCTGGCTCAGCCTCGTGGCGGCGGCATCGCTGGGCCGCAGCAACTCGTCCAGCAGCTTCGCGCCTTTGTCTGCCGGCGCGGACGCCTTCGCGGCCGGTTCTTCCTTGCCCTGAGCTCGCGCCACCTGGATGTCCACGGGCGGCGGCTTGGTCGCGGGTGCGGCTTTCACCACAACTGGGTTCACGACGGCGGGCTTGTTGGACACCGGCTGCGCTTGCTTCTTCTCTTCTTGCCCGAGTGAAGGCGTGGCATCGACGATCGGGACTGCCTCGGTCTTCTTGCAGCCCACGATAACCGTGAACGCGCCGATTAGCACAGTCGTCAGCCAGCGATTGCTTCTCATCATCAATCCTCGGTGCTTGTCTTCACTTGAGCGTTGCCGACTCAATCGTGTCATTTTCTCGCCTTGGCCACCTCGATTACCAGTTTCACGGGCGTGCCTTCCTTGGGCAGGTTCTTGGTGTTGGTCTCCAACTTCAAGTATTTTTCCTCTTCCATCGTCAGGTTCGTCTGAAAGACGGTCTGGTTGGTGACCGGGAAGATGGAGACGAGCGTGCCGGTGAGGTCGGCCCCGTAGACGGTCTCGTCCTTGGCCGGGTCGGGCTTGCTCATGACCGAGCCGGTGAACCGCCAGCGGACCGACTTGGGGAACGGCTTGCCGTTGCGCGAATCGACCAGCGACTTGTCGATGGTGATCTTGCGGGCCGCCCCACCACCCTCAGCGACCTCGAGATAAAGCAGTACTTCGGGGCCCTGTGGCTGGTCCTTGCCGCCCATGACGGGCGTGCCCGGTTTGAGGCCGAGACTCTCGACTGCCTTGTGGATGGCGCTCGGCTTGGCCTCAAAGGTGATCACGGTTTCATGGGCCTTCTTTCCCTTGGGATACGGCCAGCAGGCGATGACCTCGATGGGATAGGTCTTGCCCTTCAGGTATTCCAGCTTGCGCGGCGCGATCTGCGCGTCGATCTTGACCAGCTTTTTGACCTTGTCGACGGTGATGCCTGAGTCATCCTTGCCGGCGCAGACGGGGTCGCCGAGAGATGCCAGGACGCACAGAAAACAACCAAGAATACATCGCGTTGTCATGACTCGCTCCAATTCCGCCGGCGATTATTGTCACACGGAGCCTGATGACCGAATTATTTCTCGCCGATGCACACAACCACCGTTGCCTCGCGGGCAAAAGGGCCCTCGAGGTTGCAGGTGGCAACGTAGAGGCGGCCGGCGTGGACGATGGGGCCGCCATAGACCATGCCGGGGGCCTTCACGTCGCCGTGGCTGCCGAGGTTCAACGTCCACTGCGGCTGGCCGGTCTTGAGGTCGATGGCGTGGATGACGCCTTTCAGGTCGCCGGCGTAGACCGTGTTGCCGGCCACGGCGACCGGCGCGAATAGCGGCGCCTTGGCCTCGTAGATCCAGCGGCGGTCGCCCCTCGCCACTTCGAAGGCGCGGACCTTGCCATCCGTGGCAGCCACGATGGCGGCGCCGTCCGCGATGGCGGCGCAGGCCACGATGCCGCCCGGAACATCCTTCTTCCATTTCTCCTTGCCGGTTGCCAGGTCGATGGCCGCCATCTGTCCCTTCGCACCCTTGAGCAGGTGCGTGTCGTAGCCGATGCTGCTCCCGGAGACGATGGCGACATTATCCTTGATGGAAGCGCCGCCCCACGGATTGAACTTCAGCGGGGCCCGCCAGCGGATCGTTCCCTTGGCGGCGTCGAGGCAGAACAGGGCGCGGTCGCCTACTTTTTCCTTGTCGAGATACGCCGAGCCGACCAGCACACGGTCGCCGTCAACATTGACCGGGGCGTCCACGTGCCATTTTTCCTGCCCCTGCTGCCACGTCCGCAACGGCGCAGCGCGCGGCAACTGGTCCTCGCTCGGCGGGATCGCAAAATCGGGGTCTTTCTTCTTCTGTTCCAGATACTTCGCTTGCAACTTCTTCCAATGCTGGTCGAGAAGCTTGCGGATGGCGGCCACCTCCATCTGTTTGCCCTCGAACGTGACCTTGTCGAGTTCGACACAGACGACGCCGGCCGCTCCGCCGCCGATGTACACCTTGCCGTTCGCGATCGTCGGCGAACCTTCCAGGTGCACGAGCTTGCCGGGGATTGGCAGTTGCCACAGCGGCGAACCGCTGGCCACGCTCACGCAGTACAGGCTGGCCCCGTCGGTCTGATGCATGCCGTCGCCGAACACGAGCCGGTCCTTGTCGATGCCCGGCGAGCTGACGGTGGGCAGCTTCAGAAACGGCGCCGATTTGCTCCACACGACGCGATTGCTCGCCTTGGGCTCCGTGCTCAGGCACAAAAACGACGCGACGTTGAAAGCGCCGAGGCCGGAGACGAACAGGCGATCGCCGGCCGGGACCGGCGATGCCAGGAAATGCTCCTTCGTCTTGTAGGCCCACAGGACCTTGGGCGTGGCGGGCCCGGCCTTGCCGTCGGTGTTGCCGGTGCGCTGCGGATTGCCGCGGTAAGTGCCCCAGGGCTCGACGGCGTGAACCGAAGAGACGAAAGCGAGCAGCAGCACCGGGAGGGCGAGGCTCCTGCCGAGCCGTTTGACCGTTGCGATTGTGGAGGGTTCGCGGCTCGGCAGGAGCCTTGCCCTCCCGGAAGCGTTCGTCCTCGGCACATCTGAATGCAAACTCATTGGAAGTCCTTTTAATCGACCAGCGGTGTCTTCTCATCCACGCGCACGCGCACCGGCGATGACGCCACCGTGATCTCCTGGGCGCGCGTCACGCCGGAGCTGTAGCGGACCATGAGGCGGTAGCTGCCTGGCTCGAACGCGAAGCGTGCCAGCGGGGCCTGCTGGCCGCCGCGGCCGTCGCCGCCGGAAATCTCCTGCACGCCGCGGAGCTTGCCTTGCTTGTCCATGATCTGCACCTTGCTGCCGGTCGCGCCTCCCTTGCCTGCCACGGTGATCGTCACAGGCTGACGCTTGCCATCGGCCGGCGGCGCCCCCAGCAGTACTGCCGATTCTTGTCCTTCGTTGTTGAGCACCAGGTCGAGGGCGCCGTCATTGTTGAGGTCCACCAGACAAACGGCCTGCGAATTGAAGATCTTCTGCTCGAGGCCGATGCTGGTCGTGGCGTCCTCGAATGCGCCGTCGCCCTTGTTGCGGAAGAAGCGGTTGGGCCCGCGCAGGCAGCCGACTATCAAGTCCGGCTTGCCGTCGTTATCGAAGTCGCCATGGGCCGCGCTCGTCGCCCAGCCCGTGAAGGTGGCCAGAGCGCCGGCCTTGGCGGTGACGTCGCTGAAACGACCCTTGCCGTCGTTCTTGAAGAGCTTGCAGCCATCCTTGAGCGGGACAAACAGGTCAGGCACGCCGTCGCCGTCGAAGTCGCGGAAGACCGGGCTGGCTTTGCCTGTCTTGTAGGCGATGCCGCTGTCGCGTGCCTCCGCGAACGTGCCCTTGTTGTTGAGAACGAGAATGCCATCGCCGCCGCCGTACAGGAAATCGGGCCGGCCGTCGCCGTTGACGTCGCACACGGTCAGCGTGTCGCCCTTCATGCCGGCGCCGACGCCGTCAACTCCCAGGCCAACCTCGGTGGAAACATCCTCGAACGGCTTGCGGCCAGGTGCTGGATTCCCGGTACGGTTGCGGTAGAGCCGCAGGCCATGGTAGCCGTTGGCCAGCAGAATGTCCGGCACGCCGTCGCCGTCGTGGTCGATCCACACGGCTGCCGTCAGAGTGTAGGTCTTTTCCAGCGGCAACATGGCGGAATCGTCGCGGAAGCTGCCGCCCAGGTTGGTGAGCAACTTCGGACCCGAGGGAGTCGCCAGCAACAGGTCCGGCTTGCCGTCGCCGTTGTAGTCGGCCCAGACGGCGGAGCGAGCGCCGCCCGTGATGGGCAAGCCGGCCTCGTTGAGCGATTCGCCGCCGTTCATGAGCAGCGTTACCTTGCCGCCGCCGACGAGACACAGGTCCATCTTGCCGTCGCCATCGATGTCGGCACAGGAGATGGCCTGGGCTTCCGGATCGACGCGGCCCAGAGCGGAAAAGTGCGTGAAGCCGGCCATGCCGTTGAGCCGGCGAAAATCCTCACCGCCCCAGCCGACGAAATCGCGCTTCGGGTTGTAGTCCAGAAGTTTCAGGCTCACGCGCAGCCGCTGAATCTTGGCGCGACGATTATGCAAGTCCTCCAGGTTGCCGTTGATCATGCACGGGGCGACGGTCTCGCGGCCTGCGACCATCTCGGCAACGATGCCGGCGAGCTTTTCCGGCTGGCCGGCAAAACTACGGAGCAGAAACGGCTCGGCGTGGCTATGGTTCCACCACTCGCCGCCGCCGTAGGCCTGGTACCACCAGGTGCCGCAGCAGGTCTCGCTGGCGCCGCCGTTGTGGAAGAAGATGGCCGCCTTGCCCGGCTCGGCCCAGTCCATCTGCGGCTTCCACTCGTTGGGTCGCAAGCCGCCTCGCCCGATGTTGTGCTTGATGAGGTCCTGCGGATGCTTGCCCTTGATGTCGCGTTCCTTGCGATAGATGATCAGGTTTTTCTCGCGATCCACCGACACCACGCGCATGAGCATGATGTGCGTGGACTGGGAAACGACAGCGCCCAGGCTCATCGGCGCCTCGACATAGGCTGCCGAGCGCTGCACGAAACAGGCCGCGCACAGGCCGCTCCCCGCAATGGCCAGGATCAGCAGACGTCCGTGATTGAGCTTCATTCCGACCTCCAATTTGCGATTCGTCGATTCTCAGTTCCTGGGATTCGTTGCGTTGCCACCCCCCTCTCAGCACCCCGGCAACGAATCCTGGCGGCGGGCGTATCGCCGTAACGGTCCCAAACTAACCGGCCCGCAGCGTCTTCAGTCGTTCCCGGGCGGGTTCCGCCCAGCGGCTGGAGGCGTAGTCGCGAATCAGGCGTTCCAGCAAGCGGATGGCCTGGTCGTTCTGCTTCATCTCCGAGAAGGCGCGGGCGGCTTCCAGCAGGGCAGGGGCGCTCAGGTCCGGATAATCATAGGTAAACGGCACGGCCAGGAGCGCGGCGGCGGCCTCGGCGTACTTCTTCTGCTCCATGCGGCACATGCCGATCTCGAGCTGCGCCTTGGCCGCGGTTTCGGTCGCGGCCCGGTTCACGATCTGCGCGTAGACGTTGACCGCCTGGTCGTACTGCTTCTGCTGCTGCAGCGCGTATCCCATGCCGTAGCGGGCCTCGTCCACCAGCGGACTATTCGGAAAGGCGGCGACACAGCGTTCATGGCTTCGCCGGCTTTCCTCCCAGTTCTTCAACTGTGCAAACGCGAAACCGAGCCGGACGAGAGCGACGTCGCTCACGCCAGCGATGTTTTGCAACGGCGGCTGGTCGCGGAAACCAATGAGCTTCTTGATGGCCTCGGCCCAGTCCTTGTCGTTGATCAAACATTCGCCGGCGCGATATTGCGCCTGGCCGATGAGGTTGCTCTTGGGATTGGCGGCAACCGCGTTGAATTGCGCCAGGGCGGCCTTGCGATCCCCCTTGGCCGCGTACACGGCGCCGAGGCGCAGCCGGACCTTTTCCGTAAGCTCGGCAGGCGGCTCCTTGTCGAGCGCCTCGTTCAGGAGCTTTTCCGCCTCGTCGAACAGCGTGCGCTGCGTGAGCATCTCGGCCAGCTCGAAGCGTGCCTCGATGGCCAGCGGCTGATCGGCGAAGTCGGCGATCAGGCTTCTGTAATGGCCCCAGGCTTTCTTCTCGGCGAGCTGAACCGGGACGGCCTTGAGCGGCACGACCGGCGGCGGCAGGTTGGCTTCCTGCGGCTTGCGCTTGTTCAGTTCCTCGCGCACCTTGGCGGCGTGGGCAGCCTCAAGCTCACGGGCGCCCAGCAAACGATTTCCCCACGCCGCCTCGTAAAGCATCCGCGCCCGCGGACCGACGGCGTCGGCGTTCTTCTTGATCGCTTCGGCCTGGCCTTCGAGGAATTGCACGGCGTCGGCGATCGACTTGAAGCCCTCGCCTTGCAGCGTCTGCAGGAGCTGGACTTCCTGTGGGTTCTTGGTGCCGGCGGGTATCTTGCGGGCCGCTTCGAGTTTCTTCTCGCCTTCCTCCTTGAGGCATTGCGCGAAGCGCAGCGCCGCCTCCATGGCCTCGGGGGTGTTGGCGCTTTGCTTGATCACCATGTCGAACAGCGATCGCGCTTCGGGCAGCTTGCCGGCCTCGCGCAAGGCCAATCCCTGATGATAGCGCAGCAGTCCGACCCAGTTGCTGCGCTTGGGATCCTTGGCCAGCTCCGGCTCGAGCTCGGGCCGCGACTTGGCCAGCATGTCGGCGGCCTCGGCGGCGCGATTTTGACTCCGCAGCAGCGTGGCCAGCTCCATCAGACCCATCGCTGCCGCCTCCGTCCGCTTCCACGGGTCGCCGGTGAACTTGCGCAGCTCGTTGATGGCGCCGTTGGCATCGCCGCCAGCTGCCTGCGCCTTCGAACGCTCCAGCAACGCCTGACCGATCAGCGGATCCTTCGGGAACTGCGTGATGATCCGGTCGTAAGCCGCGCGCGCGGCATTGTAGGCTTGCGTCCGCTCGGCGGGCTGACCCTGCAGGCCGGCCTGTCGCTGCCGGCACAGGCCCAGCTTCAACAGGGCATCCGCCGCGAGCGGGCCCTTCGGCTGGCTGTCGATGAAGCCTTCGAGCAGCTCGGCAGCGGCCTTCATCTGCTCTTCAAGCTTGCCGGCTTCGAGCGCATCCTCCGGCGTGCCCCTGGGCGCCAGGCGAATGATGCAGTCAGCAATGATGTATGGCGTCGCCGCCTGATCGCCGTTGCGCTCGGCCACGGGAATGCTCGCGAACACCTGCTTGGCCTGTTCGAGATCGCCCTTGTTGTAGTAGGTCAGCCCCAGGCTGTAACGAGCCGTGTTGATCTGCGGGGCTTCCGGAAACTTGGCGATGACGGCCTGATAGCGCTTGATCGTGTCGTCCTGCCAGCGGGCCATCTCCTTGGCGCGCTCCGCAGCATTGGGGTTCTTCTCGGCCGCCAGGATGCGGAAATAGCTGTTCTCCGCTTGCCGGAACATCACCGCCGGCAGCAGCGGACTTTGCGGATACTTCTCCAGGAAGCGAGCGCAGGCCTTGTCCGATTCGTTGAAATCGCCCGCCAGGTGCAGAGCGCTGATGAGCCGCTGGGCAATCTCCTCCTCGCGCCGCGGCAAGAACTTGTCGTTGAGGAGCTGGTTGTAGGTGCCGGCGGCCTCCTTGTGCTGATTGAGCTGCTGCTGCGTGTCGGCGATCTCGAGCAGGATCTCGCCGCGCCGCTCGCGGGCCTCGGGGTCCGTGCCCATCTGACCGGCACGGTCGGCCGCCTGGCGATAGGTCGTCAGCGCTATGGTCAGCGCCTTCTGAAAACCAGCCTGGTTTGCTTGCGCGTCGGGCGCCATGCCTGCCTGCGCCTTGCCGAGCCACAGCAACACCTGGTCGCTCACATGCTTCTCGCGCTCGACCAGCGGCGTCAGCGTCTTGATGGCCTCGGCGAAATCCTTGAGCTGCACCTGGCAGAAACCGATGCGCAGCTCCGCTTCGCCGCGCAATGGCGACTGCGGATCAAGCTTGATGAACTCGACGAAGCGATCCTTGGCGTCGCCGAATTTGCCCCCCTCATAGAGAAGCACGCCGAGATAGAAGCGTGCACGCTGCACGTGGTCCGGCAGCGGCCCACGCACCAGCTCTTCGAGCCGCAGCTTCTCGACCGGGTCGTTCTGGAACTTCGCCGGATTCTGCAGGAGCAACGCGGCGTCCTTCTGGCTCTTGGCAAAATCGGCAAGCACGCCGTCGTAATGCGTCTGGGCCTCGGCACGTTCATCGGCGGCGTGATGCGTGCGGGCCAGCAGGTAGCGGGCGTGATTGCCGTATGCGGGATCGGCGAAGGGAGCCAGCAGGCTCAGCGTCTTCTCCGCCGCTGCATGGTCCTTCATCAGGAAGCAAGCGAAACCGTGCAAGTAACGACCCAGATCGCGATAGCGGCTCTTGGCCAGAACCGGATCCTGCAAGAAGTCGGCGGTGGTCTGCCGTGCTTCCTTGACCTTCATGCCGCGCAGTTCCATCTCGGCCTGGTCGCAGCGGGCGCGGGCGGACCATTCCTGATCAGCAGCCGCCTCCTTGTTGTCCGCATTCTTGGCGCGGGCGGTGAAGGCCGCGGTTGCCAGCGCGAATTGCTGCCGGGCCTCGTCGAAACGCTGCCGGGCAGCGTCGCGGCGCTGGTTCGCCTCCTGCGGCTTGGCGTCGGCGATGGCCAGTTCCTGCACGCCCTGGCCGCGCTGCGCGAGACCAAGATGATAGAGCACTTGCGGATGCTCGGGCAGGTTCTTCTGCCCGGCCAGCCCTTGCAGCAGGTCGCGTGCCTCCTGGTAATTGACAGGCGGATTCGCGAGCAAGGCCAGCGCAAGCCCGTAGCGGGCGCTCGGCGCCTCCTTGTGCCCACCGAACTTCGCCAGGAATTCCTTGTAGCGAGCCACGGCAAACGGATAGCTCTTCTCGTTGAACGCCTTGCGGGCGCTGTTGAGCATCATGGCCGCTTGATCGGGGGCCTGGGCGCGGGCGTTTTCACTCAGCATGACGAATGCAGCGGTGAACAGTGCAAGACCAATGGTGCCATGGTTGATCGCTTTCATCCTTCGCGGTCTCCTCATGCAGGCGCGGGTTCAAGTTGCGAGTGAATGCGAGGCTGGTCAGGGGCTCATGGGCTCATGAGTTCGTGGGCGGCTTGAAGCCGATCTTCTCTCGGATAGTGTCCGGCAGCGCTTGCAGCATGCGCAAAACTTCAGCGAGCACACGGCCGTGCTCAGCGAGCACGTGGCTGTGCTCGATCAACGTGGACTCGATTCGGCCAAAGCGCTCCGCGTTGATGCGATCCATTTCGGAAAGCCTCCCTATGAACGCCGCCTGGTTCTGGATCAGCATGGCCATCGCTTCCTCCAGCTTGCCGTTGCCGTCGGCTTTCGATTTCGATTTCATCGCGAACTCCTGGAGGGATCGCTGGCGTCAAGTTGCGGGCGCTTCCGGATGGGGCTGGGAGGAACGGCATTCTGCCGGGCACTGCGCTGCCGGGCATTGCATTGCCGCCGGACGCCCCTGGCAACGGGGAGGACATGGGGGATGGTTGCGCCCCGCCCGCAGGCCATTCACAACATTGTTGCAGGCGGTCTTTCGAGCGTCAATAGGCGGGAAACTGAATTCGGGAACTTGCAGAATGCGGCGTCGCCTGTCACAATACTGACGGCACCCCCAGCCTCCCGCCGAAACCGCCATCAGGGATTCTTTCTCGGAGCGACCATGGCCGCAGCAGCGTTAGTTGCCGTTGCATTCTACTTTGCGATCGTTGTCTTGATGATTGCTTCGATGTGGCGTGTCTTCACCAAGGCAGGTCAGCCCGGCTGGGCGGCGCTCATCCCGATCTACAACACAATCGTCTTGCTGGAGATCGTCGGCAAGCCCGTGTGGTGGATCCTGTTGCTGCTGATCCCGGTCGTGAATCTCGTGTTTGTGGTCATCTTGTTCGTCGAGCTGGCCAAGTGCTTCGGCAAGGGCGCGGGCTTTGCCGTCGGCCTCATACTTCTTGGCTTCGTCTTCTTCCCGATGCTGGCCTTCGGCGACGCCGAATACCTGGGCCCCGATGGCGGCGGGGCGCCACGGCGGAGAAAGGTGCGACGTGACCGCGACGGCTACGAAGACGACTATGATGATGACGACTTCGACGACCGGCCACGCAAGAAGATCAGCGCCCGCGGCGGCCGGGACGATGATTTCGACGATGACGATGATCGCGACGAGCGCCCGCGCAAGCGACTGCCTCCACCTGATGATGACTTCGACGACGAGGCGCCGCGCTCGGCCCGAATCAAGGCTGCGGCCCCCAAACCGCCGCCGTTGCCCATTCCCGCTCCCAAGGCACCGGCTGCCGGCGATTCCTCCGTGGTCGAGTGCTCGAGTTGTGGCCGCAAGCTGAAGATCCCCGCCACTGCCGTCGGCAAGAAGGTGAAATGCCCAAGCTGCGGCAACGCGTTTGTCGCGTGAGCACTTAAGCGGCTCTCAATTGCGCGCCTTCAGGCGATCGACCAGGACTGCGGCAACGATGATGCTGCCCAGGACGATTTTCTGCCAGGAACTTTCCACGCCGGTGAGGTTCATGCCATTGCGGATGACGGCGATGACGAGGGCGCCGATGAGCGTGCCCATGACGCGGCCCTCGCCTCCGGACAGGCTCGTGCCGCCCACCACCACGGCGGCGATGACGTACAGCTCGTACATCTGACCGTAGGTGGGCGCGCCGCTCTTGAGCTGCGACGCCATGATGACGCCCCCGACCCCGGCCAGCGCCGCGCACAGCGCGTAGACGAAGAGGCGGACACGTTCGACGCGGACACCGGACAGACGGGCTGCCTCGGCATTGCCCCCCACGGCGTAGATGTATCGTCCAAGCGTGGTCCGCGTCATGAGGACGTGTGCGGTCACGTACAGCAGGCCCATCAGCACGACGGCGTTCGGAATGCCGGCGAGGTCGGCGCCGCGGCCCAACCACACGAACGACTCCGGCAGGTGATAGATCGATTGATTCGCCGACAGCTTCTCGGCCAGCCCGCCGGCCACGAGCATCATGCCCAGCGTGACGATGAACGGCGGCACCGCGAAGTACGTCACGATGGCGCCCGTGAACAGGCCGACTCCAGCACACACAAGGATCGCCGCCAGACAGCACAGCACCATGGCGCCCGGGGCGGCCTCCTCGGCGTTCGCGGCATCTCGAATCAACAAAGTTGCCAGCACCGCCGACAGCGCGATCAAGCTGCCCACCGACAGGTCGATGCCTCCCGACACGATCACCAGTGTCATGCCGATGGCAATGATCGCGATGACAGCGATCTGATTGGCGATGTTCAGGAGATTGTCGGTACGCAGGAAGTTGGGCCAGACATAACTTGGCAAGCGCACGACCGGAATACCGGCCAGCTTCGGCAGCAGCTTGTCGAGATGAGCCAGCAGCGACCAGCGGCTGGCGGAATAACTGGCGGCGATGACGTCGGGCCCAGCCGTCGTCGAATCGAGTTTTGTCAGTGCCAGCCTGGCGGCGCGCGGCGGGCCCTTGACGGCCAGCACGACCTGGACGCCCGCCTCGACAAGCTTGTCCTGCAGCACCTGGGCAAAGACGCCGTCGTCGGCGCCGCTGCCGGCGACAATGGCCACGCGTACGCCGCTGCCGCGCTCGTGAATGATTTTCTCGGCAAGTGCTTCGCCTCCGGCCGCCCCGCCGATGTTCTGTTCCGCCAGCGTGGCCGCGCTGTAGAACGCGCACAGCAGCACGAGCACCGCCACCATGCCGTGATTGGAGAACAGCCGCAACCAGCGTGGCATCATTATTTCACCCCACCGCCAGTTTCATGATCTGTTCCTGGGTCGCACGGGCAACGTCCTGAACTTCTCCGGTGATACGGCCCCGGTGCATCACCAGGATTCGATCGGCCATGCCGAGCACCTCTGGCAACTCGGAGCTGATCATCAAGATGGCCTTGCCCTGCGCCGCCAGGTCATTGATGAGTAGATAGATCTCCAGCTTGGCGGCCACGTCGATGCCGCGCGTCGGTTCATCGAAGATCACCACCGCGCATTGCCGCTGCAGCCATTTCGCCAGCACGACCTTCTGTTGATTGCCGCCCGACAGGTTGCGCACGGCCTGCTCCGGATTGCCCGCCTTGATGCGCAGGTCCGCGACGTACCGATCCAGCGCCATGCGCTCGTCCCGGCGATTGATGAAACCGAATCGCGACCAGAAGGACAGGTTCGGCAAGGCGAAATTGTCCTGCACGGAGTGGGACAGGACGAGTCCCTGTCCCTTGCGATCTTCCGTTAACAGCGCGATGCCGGCACGAATGGCGTCGCGCGGGCAGTCGACTCGCAGTTCCTTGCCGTCCAGCGCGATGGTGCCGGCGTCGCGCTGGTCGGCGCCGAAGATGAGCCGGGCCGTCTCGGTGCGCCCCGAGCCAATCAGGCCCGTCAACGCCAGGACTTCGCCGCGGCGAATGTGGAACGACACGTCGCAAACCTTGTCGGCACGGCACAGGCCGCGCACCACGAACCGCTGATTCCCGGGCACGACATGCCGCGCTGGAAACTCCTGGTCGAGGCGCCGGCCCACCATCATCTCGATGAGTGAATCACGATCGACCGCGCCGATGTCCCGCGTGCCGACATGTTCGCCGTCGCGCAACACCATCACCCGATCGGCGATGGCGAAGATCTCCTCCAGCCGATGGCTGATGTAAATGATGCCGAGGCCTTGCTTCTTGAGCTCGCGAATGACGCCGAACAGCCGCTCGACTTCTTGCAACGTCAAGGTCGCGCTTGGCTCATCCATGACGATGATGCGCGCGCGGGCGGCGAGCGCCTTGGCAATCTCGACGACCTGTTGTTGCGCAATGTTCAGGTCGCGGCACAGGGCATCAGGATCGACCTCGACGCCCAGCCTGCGGAACAGGCGCGCGGCGGCCTCGCGTTCATCGGCCTGCTGCAGCCAGACACCAGCTTCCTGACCGAGGAAAATGTTCTCGGCCGCGGTCAGCGCCGGCGCCAGGTTGAATTCTTGATAGATCACGGCCACGCCCGCGCGCCGCGCCTCGTGCGGCGAACCGGTGCGCAACGACGTTCCGGAAATGTGGATGGTGCCCGAGTCCGGATTCACCGCCCCCGCGAGCGCCTTGATGAGCGTGCTCTTGCCAGCGCCGTTTTCCCCCAGCACCGCCAGCACCTCGCCGGCGCGCAACTCCATGCCCACGCCGCGCAGGGCCTGCACCCCGGGATAAGACTTGTCGATGCCGGCCATTTGCAAGAGCGTCATGTGATTCCTGCATTGATGAATAGCCCGGCAGCTACTTGTCGGCTACTTGAAAGCCACGAATTCCTTGCCGCCCAGCACGGCGGCGGCGATCTTGAGCTTCAGAATCTCGTCGGTGCCCTCGTAGATGCGGCAGACGCGGACGTCCTGAAGATGGCGGCCGGGGCGATAGAGCGTGGACCAGCCGCGGCCACCGAACACCTGGACCGCACGGTCGGCGGCGTCCCACGCCGCCTGCGAGGTGAACAGCTTCGCCTGGGCGCAGAGCAACTCCGCCCGTGAAGCCAGGACGCCGTCGCCCGGATTCTGGGCGCTGGTTTCCTTTGCCTCCGCCGCCTTGGAAACCAGGGCTTCGCTCGACAAGCGATGCATCTCGATGGCGGCGATGTGCTCCTGCACAAGCTGATGCTTGGCGATGGCCTTGCCGTGCTGCTGCCGTTCCTTGGCGTAGGTCACCGCTTCGCACAGACAGTCCTCGATGACGCCAAGACAGCCGGCGGCCACGCTGAGCCGGCCACTCACCAGGGTCCCCATGGCGATGCGAAAGCCTTGCCCCTCCTCGCCAAGCAAGTTCGCCGCCGGCGCCACATAATTGCTCAGCTCGAACATGCCCGTGTTCGCCGTCGGCATGCCCATCTTGGCGACCAGGTCCTCGCAGGAAAAGCCCGCGCCGTCCGTGTCGATGATGAAGGCGCTGATCAGTCGCGGCCCTTCCACCGGATAGGCGAAGGTGACTATGGTATTGGCGATGCCGGCGTTGGAGATCAGGTACTTGACACCGTTGAGGATGAAGCGGTCGCCTTGCCGCTCATAGGTCATCTGCATCTCCAGGGGATTGCTGCCCGCTTCCGGCTCCGTGAGGCCGAAGGCCAGTACCTTGTCCCCCTTGCACGATGGCGGGAGATAGCGGCGTTTCTGTTCCTCGTTGCCCCAGGTCAAGATCGGATACTGGCCGATTGAGGAATGACCGGAGAAGAAGGTGCGGACGCCGGTTCCTTCGCGGCCGATGCGGGCCAGGGCTCTGGCGTACGTGACCACATCCGCGCCGCGGCCGCCGTACTCCGCCGGCACCAGCATCCCCAGGATGTTGAACTTCTGCGCCAGCGGGATCAGGTGATGATTGAAGCGATGTTCGACGTAGCACAGTTCCTCGTGTTCGCGAATCTCTTGGCAAAAATCGTCGACGTCGCTCAATAAACGCCGTTGATCGTTGGGATTCATCAATTGTCTCCGTGCGGTCCAGAGCGGGCGAAGGCCGAGTTCTACCTCATATCATATGCCGGCCAGCAACGGCCGCTGCCGTCGCCAGAAGCCATTGGTCGAGTCGCGTGGCTGGTCGCGGAGAAGTGGAACTGGAGCACGATCGCGGAGAACTGGTCAAGGCAGCAATGAACATCCGAGATCGCTGGCGCCGGGCGAGTTACGCGCCTGCTCCCACCATGGTCGGCTCACTCCTCGACTCGTCCTCGATCCGTTTCCACCAGTCGGCGGCCCGATCACCGTCCCACTGGTCGGCGCAGTCGCAGTCGGCGAGGGCGCGGTCGAGGCTTTCCACGTCCGGGAAGCGCTTGTCGGGTTCCTTGCTCAAGCAGCGCAAGACGACATCTTGCAAGTCGAGCGGCAACTCTGGCCGAAGATCCGTCATGGGCGCCACCTTTTCATGCACATGGGCCATGAGCGTTTCCATGGCGGTCTCACGGGCAAACGGCGCCTGTCCCGTGAGCAGGTAGTAGGCCAGGCCGCCCAGGCTGTACACGTCCGTGCGCGCATCAACGCTGCTCTTGCCCAGGGCTTGCTCCGGAGACATGTACGGCGGCGAACCCAGGATCGAGCCTTGCACCGTCAGCTTGCCCGCGTCAGGCCCAAGGGCTTTCGCTAGTCCATGGCTGGCGACCAGTCCGAAGTCGAGCAGCTTGGCGACGTCATGCACGCCGCCGCGCTGGCAAGCGATGATGTTGCCCGGCTTGATGTCGCGATGGATCAGGCCAATGGCATGCGCCTCGCGAAGGGCAGCGCAAATCTGCCGAAGGAAGAAAACGGCGCGTCCCGGGCTCAGCGGCCCATGTCGTTCCACCATGTCCTGCAAGGTCAGGCCCGGCAGATACTCCATCACGTAATAAAAGGTCCCATCGTCGGCGTGGCCGTAGTCATAGACCTCGACGGTGTTCCAGTGCGTGAGCGTGGCCATCGATTGCACTTCGCGCTCGAAACGGCCGAGCGTGGTTGGATCGCCGGCATGCTCCGGATGAATGAGCTTGATGGCGCAGGGCCTGCGCAGCAGGACGTGCTCGCCGAGATGAACCTCGCCCATGCCGCCGCTGCCGAGTTTGCGAAGCAGTCGATACTGGCCAAGCTGTCGGGCAGTGAAGGCCTCGTGATGGAGTACGTTGATCTTGTAGGAGCCAAAGAGAGCAATTGCCGCTCCCATGCCCAGCGCCACGGACATCTCGAACAGGGCCTGGCCGGCGTGAACACCCATGATGGGACATTTCCAGCACGTCGCGAAATTGAGCAGCACCGGGAAAGCGGTCAGCATGCCGACGACGATGGCACAGCGCCGCCAGGTGTTTGGGATGAAGGTGCCATAGAGGACGATGAGGACGAACCAGCGCAGGCTGTTGCCTGCCGTGGCCAGGCTGAGCATGCGATCGTGCTGGTCTTCTTGCACGCCGTACAGGACATTGCCATGGTGAAACATCCAGTATTGCAGATAGCCGAAGAACAGGGCCATTGAGCCGAAAAGCGCCGCTTCAAGGGCGCGCAGGGCACGCACTCCGAGACGAAGGTGACTCCACAACATTGCCGATACCAGAGTCAGCACTCCGACCACGGCGCAATGCAGTCCCAGGATGATCGGCGTCGAGCGGACATCAGGACTGATGAAATTGCGGATGAGGAACACGCCGAAACCGGCCAAGGCGATGAGAGCGGCCACACGCAGGCGGTGCCGAAGCAGACAGGAGATTTCCTCGGTGAAGTGCTGCCCGGTGCCGGCAACCAGCGCGACTCTGCAGCGCGGCTTCAGCGCAGGCGGCACCGGCGGCGCGGCGTTCGCTTGAAATGCCGTGGTTGCCTGCCGCACATCGCGCTGGCCATCGGGTGTTAATCGATTCTGCCAGTCCACGTCACCTTGTCTCATATGCACGATGTAGAATGGGCGATTCGATCACGCTGCCCCCATTTTAGGCGAAGGCTACGACCGGAGCAAACTGGACTTGTCCAAACTGGACTTGTCCTGGCTGCCCACTTGTCCTTGGCTACTTGTCCTTGACGACAGCTGGCGGATCAGCGAAGATATTAAAGGGCTATAATAATTCCAAATGAGACCTTCCCTGGCGGGGACGGCCGGTGTGGGGCTGTTGCCATGTCCGAGGAAAAACCGCTGCGGCGCATGACGCTGAGCCAATTATTGACCCACTCGGAAAAGTGCTCGCGCGATCTGATCGAGCACTTGACGGCGTCGTTGTTGCCACGCACCTCCGAGTTTCGCGATTTGACACGCCCGGTCCGGCGCCGCAGCCATTACCCAAGCCTGCTTGCAGTCCAAAACGCCCTCAAGCGACTACGCCAGATGGCGGACGAGATTCAAGCTCTTTCTGAATACCTGGATGAACACCTTCAGGCCATCCGCGAGCATGCCAGCCGCGAACGCGTCAATCGGCTGTGATGCGGTGCGGCACACCCGCTGGACAGCAATTCGCTGAACGGTTCCTCACGCAGCCCGCAGCGCGGACTCAGCGCTGGCGACCATCACAGTCGGTTCCGCCGTGCGCCACAGCTGCACAACCCCCAGCACCCACAGCGACAGCGAAGCATAGAATGCCAGGCCGCCGTCGCGCAGCACTTCCAGTCCGGGGAAATGCGCCGGCAGGTTGGCGAACGGGTACAGCCACAGCAAGATGGTCGCCACCTTTCCTGGTGAGCCGGCAGGGCTTTCCCACGCTGCCAGCAGCAATCCCATCACCAGCGGCAGCGACAGGCAGAAGTAGTGCAGGTGACACACCGGGCTCCAGTACAGCATGTTCAAGATCAGCAGTCCAAGAAAGATCACCGTGTGCGCCCCGTCAGGTCTTCCTCTCTCTTTGGCAATGTGCCGTCGACGTCGCCAGGCGACGATGGCCACACACGTCATGATTCCGCCGATGATGTGACTGAACAGGCGCACGCCGGCAGACGCGAAGTCTGGACGACCCTGTCGCTGCGGATGCAGCGTGTTGTGCAGCACCGCCAGGATCGACTGACTATCGGTACCAGTTACCGTGATCAACTCCTTGGCACGCGATTGATCTGTGCCCATGCCCAGGCCAGGCAGCAGCAGCACCTCCGCCAGTTTCCAGTTGTCGAGCCAGGCGCGCTCGGGGCCGAATGTCGCTGCCGGGATGACGAGCAGGCCGATCACCAGGCCAACGCCACACGCAACCATGAACCGGAAGTCGCGGCGCACCAGCGGGAACAGGAGCAAGAACGCCGGGATGATCTTGACGACGATCGACCAGGAGAGCCAGAGGCCGGCACGAAAACGATGCCCATGGAGCACCGCCGCCAGCGCCGCGCAGAAGATGGCCAGCACCAGCAGGTTGACCTGGCCACGCATCAGTGTGTGGCCGATGGGCGGCAGGCACACCAGTAACGGCCAAAGGCGCAGCGCCCACCAGCGCCGGCAATAACGCGGCTGCGCGCGGATGCCTCGATCCGAACTGCCATGCTCGAGTGCCCGCGCCAGCACGTGCACCCCATAGATCAGGCAAAGAACGCCGAACACGTACCAGATGCCGAGCGAGACGGTGTACGGAAGCGCCGCCGGCACATCGAAGCCCGGATTGGCAAGAGGCGTCAAGACGATCGCCAGCAAGGCCGGGTAGCAGTAATGGGCAACCTGGTCGGTGACGTCGTAAATGTCTTCGCCGGCGCGCACCGCCCAGGCGGCGCGGAAAAAGATACGAGCATCTCCCATGCGCCGGTCCATCGCCGAGTTGCGATAGACCGCGTAAGCTCCAAGTGGAATCACCGAGAAGATGAGCAAGATCAAGCCGCGCCGTTCCCAGCGCGACAGACTTCCGGTCGCGTTCTCCATGTTCGCCATCCTTCCGACCTGCCGAAACCCTTGCGCGCAACGTCCGCGCGCCGCGCGACCATAGAAACGGCTAACATTGCGGTCAAGCCCGGCAAGTGTTTGCGCCGAAGAATGGAACAGGCGCGCTTCGCGCGTACACAGCAATCTGCACAGGGTGGGCCGAGTCTTCGAGGCCTGCTTGACTTGCGCGACGACTTGGACGCTTTGGCTGGGCCGCGAAGACTCGGCCCGCCGGCACGCTTCGGACACGTCGTCATGCCAACACCACGGTCTTGCCCGATCTGCATTGCGGCAGAGTTCATCGACGTCGAGCGCGTCATCGCCTCGACCCACACGCTGGATATCGTCGTCTGCACGGGCTGCGGTCTGGTTTATGTCAATCCGATGCTGACCAACGCCGAGAAGGACGCGGTCTGCCCCGCCGTCCGGCAACTGCACCGCTCCCGGGCATTTGAAAAAACCGACGACAGCGCGCTGGCGCACGCACAACGAAGGTTACAGCGTTGCATCGACCTGATCACGCCACATGTGCGCGCCGGAGCCGAGGTGCTGGAGATCGGCAGCGGTGACGGCGCCATGCTGCGCTTCCTCAAGGACATTGGCGCTCGTCCGACCGGCATCGACATCGACGCTGCGTCGGCCGCCTCGATGCGAGAGGCGATCGGCGTTCCAATTCTGGCCGGCGCCTTCGAAGACATTGAATTTCACGGCAAGAAGTTTGACGCTGTCGTGCTCGTGCATCTCATCGAGCACTTTTTTGAGCCGGTGGCGATGCTGCGCAGAATACGCGACTTGCTCAAGCCAGGCGGCTGGGTGTTCGTCGAGACGCCGAATATCATGCGTCCGAAGGTTGGGCCGCGGCGCGTCTTCAGCCTCGCGCACAACTACCACTTCTCGCCGCGTACACTGGCGCTGGCCTTCCACAAGGCGGGATTCGCCTGCACGGCGCTGCGCGAATTTCGCCGCGACAGCATCCAGATCGTGGCCCACGCCGCCGCAGATGCCGCGCTGCCGCTGCCAATGGTCGAGCCCTGGCAAGAAGTGATCGCCGCCATAAAACGCTATCAACGCCGTTACTTGACGACGGGGCAATTCATCTGGCGGAAGCTGCCGTGGTTCAAGGAGCGCTTGATGTATCAGCCGCGCCGGATGCTCTCCGGTATGCAGCTGCGTGACTGGCTGGTAAACCCGCGCATCCGCTTCAAGCCGGACGGGGCGCCGGCGCTGGTGCGCGCACAACTCGCATCTTGACGCCATTCATCCCAGCAGTTCTTTCAGCGTGCCAGAGTAGGCGACAGCGCGCGGGCCGCTGGCGACTCGCGTCTCGCGATTTGCCGGGCGGAAGTCAATTGGCACCTGCTGGTTCGCTGGTTCACGAGTCGATTTCTAAAGGCCAGGCAAGTCATTTCGAAGCATCTTGATTTCGTGGTTTACGACGAACTTTTTTTCTGTATACTTTGCTTAGCCATATTGCCCATTGTTCCAGGCGATGGCGGGTCCATTCCAAACCCACATTTTGAAAGGAGCTCACATGACCCAGCGAAATCGCGCCAAGGTGGAAGTAGAGACCCTTGAAGACCGGATCACCCCATCCGGGTTCAGCGGCTTCGGTTCCGGTTGGTGGCAGAGCCAAAGCTACTCGCAGCTGTCGTACCTGAAAGCCAAGATCGGGCCACTACGTGGAGTCTCCAATGGCAGCCTGGGCGCAGGCCAGGCTCTCCTTGGGCAAGGAGCTCCCTCCCCCTGGGTAGGAGATGGGCTCGTCGTAGGCGGGTCGCCAGTCCGACCCATGACGAGCTCATGCGCCGGTACCCGCTGCAGCAGCCCAGGAGCTCGCCCGCCCACTGGAGTCTCCAATGGCAGCAGCCACGCGCATTCGACAATTTGCTCGGCCCTCGATCAGGCGTACGCCAAGCTTGTTGCCATGAAGGCTCCGCAAAGCGTGCTGTCCAAGGTTGCGGCCTTGCAAGCC
>Ga0194131_10000872_pt1 | contig 52436 bp, 46 predicted proteins | sample TA2KigO120mmetaG_FD_148631 | JGI IMG/M metagenome (GOLD analysis project Ga0194131, IMG submission 148631) | Freshwater microbial communities from Lake Tanganyika, Tanzania - TA2015053 Kigoma Offshore 120m | ecosystem: Environmental > Aquatic > Freshwater > Lake | place: Tanzania: Lake...
GACTTCAGGCGGCAGCGATGCCAACACTTCTGCCGATACTGTCGGTGGAGCATCCATGCCAACCGCAACAGTACCCGAAACCACGATTCCGAGCTATATCGACCCGTGACCGGTTACCCAGCAACCGCATCATCGTGACCACCGGCAACGACGTGGCCGGCTACCGTGTCGCCGAGTATCTCGGCATCGTTCGCGGCATCGTCGTCCGCGCTCCCACGATCGGCCAGGGCTTTCTCGGGGGGCTCAAGCGCATCGTCGGCGGCAACATCGAAGCCTATGCGGAAGCATGTGAGCAGGCCCGCAAGGAAGCGTACATCCGCATGATGGACCATGCCGTGGACAAGGACGCCGACGCCGTCATCGCCATGCGCTACGATGCCACCGACTTCGGCCAGGGAACAACCGAGGTTCTCGCCTATGGCACGGCCGTTCGTTTGGAGCCGGACAACCAGCCTCCGCGGCTGGAGCGATCGGTGCGCGATCTGGCAGAATAGAGTGACGGACCGCGTCCTGGGTATTTCATCGCGCGCGGCGAAATCCTTGCGAAATCCTCGCAAAATCGCGACCCAGTTAGTGTTTGAGAAGCTGGTCGCCGAGGCTACGGACGCGGTCCATGCTGCTTTCGAGCGCGCTCTGCGCGGCCCGCATGCTGGCGACCGCGGACTCGAACTTCTGGGCGCAGTGTTCCAGCTCGGTGGCCGAGCTGTCCGGATACAGCAAGCAACTCGACAGCACCTTGATGGCCGGCTCGATCTCGCTTTCGAGGATCTTGAGGAAGTGGCGCCCCTGGCTCTCGGACTCGATGGTGGCGCGATGCAGGGTCGTGAGGATGGCGCCGTGCACGTGCGGATCGACCAGCCGCTCCGGATCAATGGGGGCGTCGGCAGATTCCGACATGGTTATCGGCTGGGTAGCGCCTCGGCCGGTGCGCCGGCTGGAGGCCGACGCTGTCTCGATCTGCTCCTGAGCTGCCTCCGCTTGCTCAAGACCGCGCATGGCTTTTTCCCAGTCGGGCTTGAGGTCGATGGCCTGGCGATAGTGAGCGATGGCGAGTCCGTATTGCTCGCGCTCGGTGTACAGGTTGCCGAGATTGTAATGGGCATCGGCCATGCGCGGATTCACGCGCGTTGCCTCGCGGTATGCCTGGATCGCCAGCTCCGGCTGGCCCTTGCGCTTGTAGACAAGCCCCAGGTTGTAGTAGCCTTCGGCGCGGTTGATATCGAGCTGGATGCCGCGGCGGAGCACCGGAATAGCATCGTCGAGCTGGTTGAGGCGATTGTAGACGGCCCCAAGATTGATGTAGGCGCCTGCGCGGAGCGGATCGAGCCGCGTCACTTCCTTGAAGTGGTAGGCAGCGCTTGCAAGATCGCTTTGCAGAAAGCAGACGGTCGCCAGGCCGTAATGCACGTCCGGCGAGTCGGAGCGCAATCCGAGGGCTTGCAGGTAAAACTGCTTGGCCTGATCGTATTCCCCGGCAGCCAGGGATTTCTGGGCCTTCTTGCACAGGCTCTCAACGGATTCCTTGGCCATGGATGCACGTCCCCGCGACAGGCGCGAAACGGGGTAGGCTCGGCTGGGAAGGCAACTACTTCCGTATTATAGAGGATCGTCCCCAGGAATCTCAACCGCAAAATTATTGGAGATGAGCGCCAGTTGCAGCTGCCAGCCTTTGGCACTTCGTGCGCGGCCCCGGTCGGATCGGGCGGCCCGGAAGGATTGTCCGAGCCGTGGAGCTAGCCGCACGCTGAGCGGCACGAGTTCCGAGGCTTCTGCCGGTCGGCTTCTAGTGGTGGCCTCGTCTCGATAGAATGCTCTGCGGAATCGCCTCCATCGCCCTGCTTGCTCAAGAGGTCAAGGACGCCATGCGCCGCATCTGCAGGCTGTCGCCGTCGGTGGTGACCAAGATTGCTGCCGGCGAGGTCATCGAGAGGCCGGCCAGCGTTGTCAAGGAATTGCTGGAGAACAGCGTCGATGCCGGCAGCCGGCGGATCGATATTGAGATCGAGCAAGGCGGGGCCGACCTCATTCGCGTCGTGGACGATGGCTGCGGCATCTCTCGCGACGACTTGTCTCTCGCATTTGCCAGCCATGCCACCAGCAAGCTGAAAGATGCCGACGACCTGTTTCGCATCGCCACGATGGGGTTTCGCGGCGAGGCGCTGGCATCGATCGGCGGCGTGGCCCGGGTAACGCTGCAATCACGACTCACGGCGGAACTGGCAGGCGCGGAACTGTCTTGCACCGGCGGGGAACTCGGCCCGCTGCGTGACTGGAACGGTTCGCCCGGCACGCGCATCGAGGTCCGCCAGCTCTTCTACAACACCCCCGTGCGCCGGAAATTCCTGCGGACGCCGGCCACCGAAATGGGCCACATCAGCGAAACGTTCACCCGTCTCGCTCTGGCCCATCCCGAATTGCACCTCACGCTGCGGCACAACGGCAAGGATGTTTTCGAGGTTCCCGGTTCGCTTGGTTTGCTGGACCGGCTGGGGCTGTTCTTCGGGCAGGAGGTGAAGGACCGCCTCTATGCCGTGGAGCATGAACAGGGGCCGGCACGACTCACGGGCTACATCGGCGATCCTGCCTGCGAGCGTGGTAACGGGCGCATGCAGTATCTGTTCATCAATCGCCGCTGGTTCCGTGACCGCGGCCTGCAACATGCCTTGCAGGAAGCCTATCGCGGCCTGCTGATGACCGGGCGTTACGCGGTAGCCTTTCTTTTCCTGGAGTTGCCGGCCGACCAGGTGGACGTCAACGTGCATCCCACCAAGTCGGAAGTGCGCTTTCGCGACGGCGGTGCTCTGCATTCTTTCATGCTGCACGCCGTGCGGCGTCGGCTGCAGGCCGCGAACCTGACAGCGCGGCTGCACGCTCCGCCGCCGCTGTCATCTCCTTCCTCGGGTAACCAGCCCGACCTGCCGCGCTGGCTGGAGCCACGAGCGTTTGACGGTCCCGGTTCGCTCTTCAGCAAGCCGGCCTTTCCCGAGCCGCCGCGTGCGCTGCATGGCGACAGCGGCAATGGCGACGGGCCGGCGCCGCCGATCGCACGGCACGCAGCGGCCGCGAGCGAACATTTCCAACCGCACGGCGAGGCTGTGCTCTTCCCGCCCGCCGTACCCAAGGCGATTCAGCTTTACGACGCTTATCTTGTTCTCGAGACACCGGAAGGCATGCTGGTGATCGATCAGCATGCCCTGCACGAGCGCATCATTTTCGAGCAATTGAAGTCACGAATTCGCTCGGGGACGCTGGAATGCCAGCGCTTGCTGGTGCCCGAGCCTGTGGAGTTGACCGCCGAGCAGGCGTCGCGCGTGCTGGAACAGCGTGACGCCCTGGCCGAGCTTGGTCTGGGCATCGAGGATTTCGGCGGCGGCACCGTGCTGCTCACAGGCTATCCGGCCATGCTGTGCCGCCGGCCGCCGGTGGAGATTCTCAAGACGGTTGTCGATTTCCTGGGTGGGCGCGACCGCTTGCCGTCGCGTGAGCAACTATTCACCGATCTCTTGAGCCGCATGGCCTGCCACGCGGCCGTGCGTGCCGGCGACCCCCTCACCCCCGAGGAGATTGCTGCGCTCCTCGCCCAGCGCGATTTGGTGGACGACACGCACCATTGCCCGCACGGGCGGCCGACGGCACTGCTCTTCAGCCGGCATGAACTGGACCGGCAGTTCCGGCGTGTGTGAAAAAGGTCTGATTGAATAGTCGCCGTCCCCCTTAAGTCTAAATACAATGTTCCATCCCCGGCCGTGTCGCCTCGACTCGGGAATCTCCGCGGCAGATGGAGTGTTCGCGAGCCTGTGCGAGCGCCCGAATCGTCCAAGGCAACGCCAACCCAGAGGTCATCCTGCGTGTTTCTCCCGGGCGGTCCGGGCCAGAGCGCGGGAGATTGGTAAGTTTCAGGAGAAACAGCATGAATGTCCGAGTGGCAGCAGGCTTGGTTTTGGCGGCCGGTGTCGGCCTCGCCATGACCACGCTCCAGGCTGACGACGTCAAGTCCGGCGTCACCAAGCGCATCGGCGGCGCCTTCAACGTCAAGGCCATCACCGGCGGGCAAAAGGGCAAGACCCTGTGCTATGTCTGAAAGTACAATGGCGAGGCCCGTGCGGCCGTTGTGGTTGTCTTCAGCCAGAAGGCGGACGAGAACATCGCGACCCTGGTCAAGGCGGTTGACCAGGTCCAGAAAAACAACAAGGAGCTCGGCACCGTGCTCGTGGGCGTCAGCGGCGTCGAGGCAGCTGACCTCGAAAAACTGCAGGACACGCATAAGCTGACCACGCCCCTGACCATCGCGGTGGACAAGGATGGTCCGAAGGCGTACAAGCTCAACAAGGATGCCGCGGTGACCGTGCTCGTCTACAAGCGCGGCGGAGCGATTCACGCCAACTTCGCCTTTTCCGACTCCAAGAGCGCGGCTGCCAAAGCGAGCAAGGTCGCCGAGGCCACCGAGGAAGCACTCAAGAAGGCTTCCAAGTAGTTCCGCTGTTGGATGACTGAAGTCAAGCACAACGGGTCGGCGCGAGCCGGCCCGTTCCTCTGCGCTGGTTGCGCCGGTAGCGTCAGTGCGCCGGCCGCGCCCGGGCTCATCTTTCCGAAGGAATTTCCAGTCGCGGCCCGAGTCCACCCGTGAATATCGCGGCCAGATTACTAGTCTTAAAGGATAGTGCCGTGGCTGCCCGGATGGTCCGGGCGCCCGGAAGGATTGCGTTCAGGAGAGTTTCATGAAGGTGCGAATTGCGGCTAGTCTGGTCATGGCGGCCGGCGTCAGCCTCGCCTTATCCGCCAGCCGGGCCGGCGACCTGAAGTCCGGTAACACCGACCGCATCGGCGGCAGCTTCACTGTCAAGGCCATCACCGGCGGACAGAAGGGCAAGTCGTTGTGCTATGTCTGAAAGTACAATGGCGAGGCCCGTGCGGCCGTTGTCGTTGTTTTTAGCCAGAAGGCGGACGAGAACATTGCTACCCTCGTCAAGGCCATGGATCAGGTCCAGAAAATCAACAAGGAAATGGGCACCCTGCTGGTCGGCGTGAGCGGCGTCGAGGCAGCCGACCTCGAGAAGATGCAGGACACGCACAAGCTGACCACGCCCCTGACCATCGCCAAGGACAAGGATGGCCCCAAGTCGTACAAGCTCAACAAGGATGCCGCGGTGACCGTGCTCGTTTACAAGCGTGGCGGGGCGATTCATGCGAACTTTGCCTTCCCCGACTCCAAGAGCGCAGCCGCCAAGGCCGGCAAGATCTCCCAGGCCGCCGAGGAGGCCTATCGGATCGTCGCCAAGAAGGACGCGGACAAGGATTCCCAGTAATCCGCACGCTAGCGAGATTGACACCAACGGGCCGGCACGAGCCGGCCCGTACCATTTTAAAAACCTTCCCAAATACATTAGTCCTGACTTGACTTTGATATTAGCTATGCCTAATCAGTATTAGAATACAAAGCTGCCGATCTTATTAGTGAAAACTGAGGTGCATAATGCGTCTTTCCAAACTTGCGATGCGCCGCGAAGCTGGTTTCACTCTGGTCGAGCTATTAGTGGTCATCGCCATCATCGGCATCTTGATCGGCATGCTGGTTCCCGCAGTGCAGAGAGTTCGCGAGTCGGCTAACCGCACTGTCTGCCTGAACAACCTAAAGCAGATCGGCCTGGCACTACATCAATATCACGATGCCAATTTGCGTTTTCCCCCTGCGTATATCACGGAGGATACCAGCGCCAGCGGCACCGCTTACGGGGTATCCTATCCAGATGACAACAGGAATGGTCCGTCCGGCTTCGGCTGGGGCACACTAATCCTCCCCTACCTGGAGCAGGGTAATCTTTATAACCTGTTCAATCTCAAGCTCCCCTGTTGGGCGACGGAGAATGCGCTTGCCGCCAAGACTAAGGTGGAGGTCTTCCTTTGCCCGGCAGTGCCAGTTGGCTACGACAGCTTCGAACTCGTGCGCTACACCGCCGGCTCCAGCCAGAATCCGCAGAATCCTGCAACGTTCAGCCCGTCAATCTATTTCGCGCGCAGTCATTATGTCGCCAATGCCGGCATACATCAGCCTTGGGGGCGAGATCCGGCCTACTGCCTCGATTTCGAGGTTGGCGAGCCGATTCCCGCCAACGGCAACATTCCGGCCTTCCTGGACGGACCGTTCTATCGGAATTCGCGCACGAAGATTGCCGCCGTTACCGATGGGCTCTCGAATACCGTGTTCATTGGCGAGCGTTCGCCAACACTGTGTGACGTGACCTGGGTTGGCGTGGTCCCTTGGGCTTGTACGCCTCCCAGACCGGGTTGGCCATCGGACCCCAATAGCGGAGGCAACCTGGTTGGGGTGCACAGCGGCCCGGACACACACGACCATCCCAACGTCATTATCCACGCACCCAACCATCCTTTTGGCCACACCGACGAGATGTATTCCGACCATCAGCGCGGCTGCCACGTTCTGTTTGGCGACGGCTCGGTCCGGTTCATCCACGCGACTATCAATCCTTTAGCCTGGGTGGCCATGAGCACGCGCAACGGCAATGACGTGATAGTCGAGTAGGATCGCGAAAATGAGATACCAGAAAACCTGCCCGCTGGTAGTCCTGGTCGCCACATTGCTGTCGGCGGGTTGCGGCAGTCCTCCGCAGATGGGCCTTGATCGTGGTGTCTTTACCACGGTGGATGCGCTTTACACTGCCGTTGGAATCAAGGACATGAAGCAGGTCGATCGCTGCGACAAGACACTTCGGGACTTGCACGCCGCCGGTAGACTGCCGGAGGATGCCTTTCAGGCATTGCAGCGTATCATTAACCGGGCCCGTGACGGAGGCTGGGATTCCGCGAACAGCGACTTGCGCTGGTTCATGAAAGGGCAGAAGCGCTGAGACGTGTTACGGTGGCGCGACCTATCCAGGCTGGAGCCGGCAAACAAGGCGCATCATGCCCCAGATCCAGCCGACGCGGAAGCGATCGGCACGCTCGAGTTGAAAGCCCGCTTGCTTCACGAGCCGGCCGAGCGCGGTCATGCCGTACATGCGACAGAAGGCCGGATCGCTGAATCTCAGCCACATACTGCAAAGCTTGCAACTCAGATAGTCGTCGCACCAATCGACCAGTATCAGCGTCCCGTTGAACCGCAGCACCCGGCGCATCTCACCCAGCGCGCGCTCCGGCTCGCGAAAGTAATGAAAGCTGTTCGCGCAAATCGCCCAGTCAAATGCACAGTCTGGAAGAGGCAAGGCTGCGGACCCGGCGACCAGCCAATCGGCACGTGACATTGAAGCCTTCGCAGCGGCCTGTCTGAGCATGCCCCGGCTGAGGTCGACCCCGACCACGCGCAGGTCAGGCCAGCGGTTGAACAGGAAGCGTTCCAGCTCACCGGTGCCGCAGGCGATGTCCAGGACGCGCTCATCGCCGCGCAAGTCCAGGCCGTCCAGCACGGCGTCCAGTGTGCCGGCCAGGTAACTTCGCCAGCGTTGGTCGTAGCCCGGCGCTTGCCGGTCGTACGCACGGCGAATAGTTTCCACTTCGGACGTCATCCGGTCATAATATCAAGGACATGGGAGACAACGAAATCCCCTGGATGCGTCGCGCTCTCGAGCTGGCGGCACATGGCCGCGGCCACGTCGAGCCGAACCCGCTGGTCGGCGCGGTGATCGTGCGTGACGGCGTCGTCGTTGGTGAGGGCTGGCATCAGCGTTTCGGCGAAGCGCACGCGGAGATCCACGCGCTGACTCAGGCCGGCGCGGCGGCCCGCGGCGCGACCCTGTTCGTCACGCTGGAACCATGCTGCCACCAGGGGAAGACGCCGCCGTGCACGGATGCCATCGTCGCGGCCGGCATCGCCCGCGTGGTGGCGGCCATGCGCGACCCCTACCCACAGGTTGCCGGCGTCGGCGCCGAGCGCCTTCGTGCCGCAGGCATACCCGTCGATCTCGGCTCATGCGAGACGGAGGCGCGCCGGCTCAACGCTCCTTATCTCAAGCTTATCCACACGGGTCTGCCGTTTGTCCATGCCAAGTGGGCAATGACTCTGGACGGCAAGATCGCCAGTCGTGCCGGCGACTCGAAATGGATCAGCAATGAATCATCGCGGCGACGAACGCACCAGCTGCGTGGCCGGATGGACGCCGTCATCGTTGGCATCGGCACGGCGCTGGCCGATGATCCGCTGCTCACCGCACGGCCCGCGGGCCCGCGTACGCCATGCCGTGTGCTTTTCGACAGCCAGGCGCGCTTGCCGTTGACGTCAAAGCTGGCCACCACTGCCCGGCAGACTCCGATGCTGATCGTGGCCGCCGAACAGGCGCCAGCCGAGCGCATCGCCGGCCTGCGTGCCACGGGCTGCGAGGTACTGGCCCTTCCAGGCCGGCCCGATGTGCTTGGATTGCTGCGCGAGCTGGGCCGGCGCCGCTTCACGAATGTGCTGCTCGAAGGCGGCTCGGCGCTGCTGGGTAGCTTTCTCGACGCCGCCGCCATCGACGCTGTTCATGCCTTCATAGCCCTTAAGTTGCTGGGCGGTAACCACGCCATGTCGCCGATCGCCGGCCATGGGATCGAGCGCATCGCCGACGCGTTGCCATTTGCACACTGGCAGGTTCACGACCTTGACGGCGATGCGTACATCGCGGGCGAGCGTGAGCCTCACTGGTAGCCATGGCTTTCACGCGCTGCGTGGCAGAACGGCATCAGCCTACCTGGGCAACCAGTTGACGAAGTACACGGCCCCCTGCAGGCTGGTGAGTTGCCTGGGCCGGCCCCCGGCGGCGGAAACGACGAACAGCTGCGGATACTTCGCTTCGAAGGACACGAACGCAATCTCCTTGCCGTCCGGACTCCAGCGTACCCGGCCGGACGCCGACTTGCGATACGTGAGTTGCCGTTGCTCGCTGCCGTCAAGGTTCATGACGCAGACGCTGGGTACGCCCTTCTTGCGGGCGATGTAGGCGATGCGCTTGCCGTCGGGGGAGAGGTGCGGCCCGTCCGTGGAGCCATGCGCATCCTTCGGCGACAGCCGGAACTCGACGTAGTCATTGCCCTTGGTCAATCGCCGCAGGTTGCGGCCATCGGCATCGACGCGATAGATGTCGCCGTCGCGGCGCACAAAGACGATGGTCTTGCCGTCCGGAGTGAACTGCGGCACGTAGGAATCGGGCTGATCGGGAGTCAGCAGGCGCGGCTGGCCGTCGGGCAGGTCTGCGATCAGCAAGCGGTAGCCGCGCGCCGGGCCGGAGAAGGCGACGCGGTCCAGCTTCGGGCTCAACGCCGCCATGTAGATGTAGCCGAGCTTGAGAGCCAGCAATCGCGGGCTCGAACCGTCGGCGTTGGCCAGCGCCACCTGGCCAATGCTGCCGTCGTGAACCGTGTACAGCATCTTGCTACCGTCCGCGGATAGGGAGTAGCCGAACGCCTCGCGCCAGCGCTTGCCGAGCCTGTCGCCCTCGGTGAGGTTGGCCACGTCCTTGCCGTCGTGCCGGCAACGATAGATCTGCGACCGGCCACTAGCATTCGACTGGAAGTAGATCCACTTGCCATCGGGACTGGAGGTCGGAAAGTCCGTGTTCTTGCCGAGCTGGGCGATCTTCTTGAGGTTCTTGCCATCAGACTTGACGGTGTAGATGGCGCCGACGACTGGCGTCGTCTCGACGCCGCCGGAGATGTCCTTCGAGGAAAACTCGCCCTGCCAGGTGCGAACGGAGAAGACCAGGGCCGGCGTGTTCGTCGCGGCTTGGTCCGAGGCGCCGCACTGAAACGTGCTGACAAGGATCAAGATATGATTCATGTGAAACTACCAGCCTTTGGTCGTTGCAAGCATTCGAGGACAAGATAATATTCGTTGTGTTGCCACCCCCCTCTCTGAACCCCGGCAACGAATTCTGGGGATGACGCAATCGTAGGTTCCAATTGCCCTGGGTGGGGCATGGAATGCGTTGCGCTTACGAGTTTTACACACCCACCCCATTCGTTGCCGGGGGTACGGGGATCCTCCCAAGCGAATGCCGGCGAGCCGGGAGCGTCAGCGACCGGAGTTTCGTATTGGCAATACAGGCATGCTCCGGTCGCTCACGCGCCCGGCTCGCCAAGAGAGATAGCATCGCCAATCCAGCACGCCGGCACAATGCGATTTTGCTCAGTTCGGTGGACGATTCATCAGGTGCCTGATTGCTTCGCGCGCACCCGTCCCAGGGCGGCCACGGTGAAGATGAGCGGATACAGCTTCTCGAAGTACCAGAGCTTCGCGAAGTAGAAGCCAATGGGCGTTGCATTGCCAAGCCCGCCGGCATCCACTTGCTCGATGAGCCAGGCCATTCCCTTTCTCAGCGCCTCATGGGCCTCCGGGCCAGCATCGACCAGGATCTCCACGGCCAAGGCGGTTTCCTCGACGGACGATGGCGTGCCGAGCCCTCCGCCCCAGCCGCCGTCCGGATTCTGATTCGTCATTAACCATTGGACGCCGCGTCGCGCCGCCTCGGAGTTCATCATGTCCAGGTCGCGATAGGCGGCCAGCACGCGTGCTGTCCCGTACGTCGGATTCTCTTCCTCCGGATGATGCTGGTTGCCGAACCAGAGCGGCACCCAGGAGCCGTCGGGACGCTGCTGGCGGCTCAGGAACGTAAGCCCGCTCTCGACCGCCCATGCGAGCGGCATCGCGGCGAAGCCATGCCAGTAGTCCACCGCGGTGTCGTCCATCGCGTCCCACTTGCCGAACTCCGGCGAGGTGTTCAGAGGCAACAGACGTTCCTGCCAGGTTCGAAATGCGCGGAGGGCATGCGCTGTCAGGTCGGAACCGCTGCGATCAAACGGTAACCGGCCCCAACCGCGGCAAAAGGTCGGCCAGCCGCCGTCGCGATTTCGCAAGTCCAGCAACCATTGCAGGCCATGCAGCATTTGTCGAAAGGCTGGGTCTGTCACGTTCTGGGCCGTTACAACCGGACACCACTGAGCCAGTGCCAGCAGTGCGCCTGGAGTGTCGTCCGCATCGGGAACGCCGCCCGGCAGGTCCGTCCAGGCCCAGCCGCCAGGATTGGCGCCCGTGTAGGGGTGTCGCTCCTTGTATTGCTGCCGCAGAAGCGAGGCTTGCAGTTCCGGCAGCTTGTCCAGTTGTTGCAACTCGCCGGCGGTGGCCAAGGCGTTGACAGCAAGCGTCGTCACCCACGTTGCCAGATTCGTGTCAATCGCCCAACTGCCATCCCCGCGCGCCGACCTTACCAGAAACTCTACCGCTAGCCTTGTTACCGAATGTTCCGCGTGGCCGATGCTGGCCAGGCTCATGGTCACGAAGCTGGTCAACGGCGTCGCCTCCAGGTAACCGCCGCTGGTCGGCTGAATCTCTTGCAGCACCCTCAAACTTCGGCGGCGGGCCAGCCAGCGAATTAGCCGTGTGACGGGATTCCACGGCGGCCGATGGTGATGTACCGCCTGGCCAATCGCGATGAGCGCCGGTAGGGCGTAGCTGACCACGTGCAGTCGCAGGAAGCGAAACCAAGATTGCGGAAAGCAGGCCAGCTCGAACGGCAGATACGGGACCTCGCGCCAGGAGACGATGCCCGCCAGCGCCCCCATCGTCAGGATCGGCACGGAGAAGGTGCGGTCCTTGCCATAACGCTTGCGCACCGCCTCGGCGAGTTCCTCCGGCGTCCGGCCATGATGCTCCGCCAGCCAGCCTTCCGCCCGCGCCAGGCAGTCGGCGTGCGTCGTCGCCGCCCCGGCCAGGTGAATCGCGGCTCGGCACAGCATCGTCGTCGAGATGTTGCTCAGGCTCTTGACGGTATCGCCCCAGCCGCCATCTGTGTTCTGATGCTGTCGCAACCAGGCGAGGCCGCCGGCGATGAGGTCAACATGATTCGTACTCGAAGTGTGCTTCTGGACGAGGGACAGGGCGCCGATGGCCGTGGCCGTCGAAAGCGCGGATGCCGACAGCTCGCCGACCCAGTGGCCGTCGGCGTGGCGCTCGGCGAGGAGGGCGTCGCGGGCTACGCGATAGGCGCGGTCGATGGCGTCGCGGGAGGGCTGCATTGAATATGGATTCGTCCGAAACGTGTGTGCGCCCTGCGCCGTGCGCATTGCGAACGCGTTAGGCTGGCTTGAGCATGGCACCAAGTCGAGCGTCCGCGCAGCGGCTTACTTCTTGGTCGGCGTCGTCTTGGGCGCCACATAGCCTGGTGAAGCGTTGAAGGCCTTGACCAGCATGCCGTCGCCGGTCTTCCAGACGCGGACCTCGCCGTTGTACGTGCCGCCGGCCACCAGGGCGCCGTCGGGGCTCAGGGCGACGGCATAAACCCAATCGGTTGGGCCCGTGAGCGTCTTGAGGGCGGCGCCGCTGGCAGGATTCCACAACCTCACCGTGCTATCGGCCGACGCCGTTGCCAGCAATGGGTTCTTGGGATCGTTGCGGTAGGCCATCTTGAGCACGGCCTTGCCGTGTCCACCGGAGGCGCGCATCTGCTTGCCGAGTTGCTTGGCATTGTCGGTGGCGTGGAAGTAGCGAATGTTCTTGTCGTCGCCGATTGACATGCCGGTGACGCCATCCTTGGTGATGGCCACGTCATAGACGGGGCTCTGATGATCAGGAAAAGTCAGCACGGATTCCTTGGTGGCCAGGTCCCAGACCTTGGCGGTCTTGTCGCGGCTGCCGGTGACCAGCTTCGTGCCATCGGGCGAGAACATCACGCCGAACACCCAATCGGCATGATTCTCGATGCTCTGCTCGAGCTTGGCCTTGTCGATGCCGCCGGAGATGTCCCAGACGCGGACCAGTCGATCACAGCCGCCGGAGGCCAGCTTCTTGCCGTCCGGGCTGACGTCCACGCAGTAGATGGTATCGTCTGTGTCCGCCAGCTCAGCAATGAGGACGTTCTTGTCGTTGACGCCGTCGAGGATGGCGACGCCGTCCACCATCTTCGGGCTGGCCGGATTGATGTTGTAGACACGGACGTTGCCTTCCTGACCAGGCCGACCGCCGGCCACCACCAGCTTGCCGTCAGGCAGGAATGCCATGTCGTAGGCACGCTCCGAACGCGTGAAGATGCGTTGCAGCAGCTTGCCGGCAGCGTAGTCCCATACCGTGAGTTCATGATAGCCGCCGACCACGAGCCGTTTGCTGTCCGGGGTGAAGATGAGGGCGTTGATGTTGACCGGGCGGTCATAGGCCATGGGCGGTTGCGGCGGCTTCCAGCGGACGCGCAGCTCGCGCATCAGGTCCGCCTTGCCGTCGATGCCCGTGTCGAGCGTGGCCCCTTCCGCGATCCAGCGCGAGATGCGGTCGATCTTCTCCTTGGGAAGGGCATCGCCCGCCTCCTTGGGTGGCATCCTGCCGGCGCCCTTCTCCGTGAGCAGGTGAATGAGGATGCTCTCATTCGGCTTCCCGGGGACGACCGGGTCTTCCTTGCTGCCTCCCTTGCGGAAGTTGGCATACGAGGTGATCTCGAACTTGCCCTTGCGCTTCTTCGAGTCGTGGCAGGCGAAGCAGTTCTCCTTGAGGATTGGCGCGACGTCGTTGATGAAGCTGACCGGTCCCTTGCCCTGCGCGAGCGTCTCGGGCGGCGATTGCAGCAGCAACAGCCAGGCCAGCAACATGCCGATCAGCGAGCACAGAACGCATACACAAACTCTGCCACGCAGCACGGAAAACATGGAAGTGCTCCTCGAAGTTTCGCGATCCAGATGCCGGGGCACGCCTGCCCAGGCCCGAAGGCGGGATGATCCGTTTCTGGCGGGTCAAGGACATTATAAATAGGCGTGCCCCGCGATTGCGAGGAAAAAAAGAAAAAATGCCTGACTGCCTGACTCGTCTGCTGACCGGCATTCGCAAGATCTCAGATTCCGGAGGCAACGCGGACTTTCAGGGACAGCGTCTTGCCGTCACGGAGCACTCGCAGGACTGCTTCCGTGCCGGGCTGAATCTGGCTGGCGGCAAGGTAACAGTCGCCGACCGTATCAGTCCAGCGGCCGGCGAGCGTGAGCAAGCGATCGCCGGCCTGCAGGCCGGCATTGGCCGCTGGGCTAGCGGTCATGACCTCTTTGACATTCACGCCAGGCATCGTGTCGTCGGCATTCTTGTGAATGCGGAAGCCCCACTGGCCGGCCGGCGCGACCACTTTATTGCCTGCCGCAGGGGCCATGAGCATCTTCATCATGTTGTCCATCATGTCCGGCGGACGGTAGGACGTGGGAACAAAGGTCATGACCTTTTTCTGGTAGTCGATGGTAGTGCGATACTGACCGAAGAATGAAAAGCCGACGATCCCTTCGATGGGCCCCATGAACTTGGAGATGAGGCCCACGGTGGGGTGGTCCATCACCATGGCATCCATGTTTTCCGCGCGGACGTCGCCGACTTGCAGGGACTTGATCTTGAACTGGCCCATCGAGCCGAAGGGTGCGAACCACGGCCGCGGGTGCTTCTTCGGGATGATGTCCGCTTCCTTGGCGACCTTGTTGTTCAGGAGATTGATCGGCGCTCCAGTATCGAAGATGACGCGATACGGGCCCTTGCCATTGACCTTGATGTTGACCACCATGTGCTGCGTCTTGAGCAACTCGAAAGGTACGGTGATCGGCTTGACGTCGTCCTTATTCGGTGCGTCGGCAACCGCGACGGACGAGACCAAAGGCAAGATGACCGCAAGTTGCAGAAAGTGCCTCATAGTCCGTCTCCCGTCGTGATGGTGATCGTTTTTTCTTCGGCGTCTCGAAGGATGATGAGGCGCACCGGCTGTCCGGCGGCGACTTCGCCGGCCAGTTTGCGCAGCTGAGCGGTGTTGGCGACGCGCTTGCCCTGGAACTTGAGGATGGCGTCGTCCTTGGCCATACCTGCTCTGGCGGCCGGGCCGTCGGTCTGCACGGACTGCACGCGTACCTTGTTCTTGCAATCGTAGATTTCGATGCCCAGGTAACCGCGCGGAATGATTTGCGGCTCGGCCTTCTTGCCGGCGAGCTGGCCCAGCGCCTTCATCAGGCCGCCGATGAACTCAAGGCCGCCTGCGCCGCCGTCGCCCTTCTTGCCGACGGCCTGCGGCTGCGGCGGGTCGAAATCGAGCCGGGTCCACTTCATGCTGTCCCGCGTGAAGTCGAACTCCATGCGGAAGTGGGCCAGCACCGTGTAACCGATGATGCCGTGCAGTTCCGCTCCCGCCATGCCCAAACCGTTCATGCCCTCCAGCTGAAACGGCGTCTCGACCCGGCACTTGACCTTGGACAGCGCCACGCCGCCCTCCAGCTCGAAGCGGTCCAGCGTGGTCCAGCCTTTCTTGTCGGTGGACAGGCCGAGCTTCTTGCCGGCTTCCTTTGAGACAAACAGCAGTGGCGCCCCGGTGTCGATGATGAAGTTGAACGGCCCCTTGCCGTTGATCTTGGCACGGACCAGCGTATGCAAGGTGTTGGTCAACCGGTAGGGAACCTGATAGTCGCGGCCGGCCTCGACTTGCTTTGGTTCATCGACGCATGCCGGTGACACGGCAATGGCGAGCAAGGCGTTCGCCAGCAAGCATTGCTTGATCATGGGTGCTCCTGTCCGCGACGGGTGGTGCGGTTGTAACGAATTATACTACCGTATGGAGATGCGCGGGTAGTGAAATCGTTGGGCATCGGGCAGCGCTTCCCGGTGCCTGGCACGGCGCGGCCTGGCTGTCGCCAGTGCCCCCGGCACAATCGGCACAGTCGCTCGAATCTTTCCCAGGTGGCACAGCCGACAGCGCTAATTTTTGCGAACAATTTGTAAATCTCGATTTCTGAGGTATATTCCTACAGGACAGATAATCCCTCGAAATCAACGATGAGGTTCTCCGATGAACGAGCGATTCCCCGAGGTGCTGGTCACGGATCGGCGCGACAGCGACCGCCGCAAGCGTAGCGTACCCGTGGCTGTCGAGCGGCGCAGCGGCCGCGACCGCCGTGAGAAAGGTGAGCGCCGCCGCCAGATCGATCCCACCACCTGCGAGCGGGATTACAACGACGATGAGATTCAGTTCATGAAGGCCATGGACCAGTACAAGCGCGAGAACCGCAGGCCATTCCCGACCTGGAGCGAGGTCCTCGAAGTCCTGCGCGCCCTTGGTTATCGCAAGATCGCTGAGCCGGGACAGCTGCCGGGATTGTGCACCACAAATGCGGAATGATGACAGTGGGCGGCAACCAAGAAAGACTCCTCCGCGGTATCTAATCCATCGTCCATCCATACTGCCTGGGTTGCCCGGCTTCTTCTGGAGGCCGGGTTTTTTCATTTCGCCTGCCGCGTTATAATTCGCCGCCATGCGAATCTTCATCAGCGCGGGAGAGCCGAGCGGCGATCTGCACGGCGCCAACCTGATCAACGTGCTGCGGCAACACTTTCCCGACGCGGATTTCGTCGGCTTCGGCGGCGAGCGCATGGAGTCGGCCGGCTGCAAGCTCCTCTATCCGCTGTGCCGTCTGGCCGTCATGTGGTTCGCCCGCGTATTGGCCAACGCGCCGACCTTTCTCGGCCTGATCTCCAGGGCAGACCGGTATTTTCGCCATCAGCGCCCGGACGCAGTGGTGCTCATCGATTATCCCGGCTTCAACTGGTGGATGGCCCGGCGTGCCCACTTTCACGGCATCCCCGTGTTTTATTTCGTGCCCCCGCAAATCTGGGCCTGGTTCAGCTGGCGTGTCAAGAAGATGCAACGGTTTGTCGATCACGTCCTGTGCAGCCTGCCTTTCGAGCAGAAGTGGTACCAGGAGCGTGGCGTTCGCGCCCACTACGTCGGCCATCCATACTTCGACGAACTGCCACACCAGCAACTCGATTCGAGCTTTCTGGCTGAGCAACACCGAGGCGGCGTCGAGAGTGTCGGCTTGCTACCTGGCTCGCGCGCTCAGGAAGTGACACGCAACCTGTCCACGCTGATCCGCGCCGCCAACCTGGTACATCGCGAACGGCCAAACACGCGCTTTCTGGTCGCGTGTTTCAAGACGGCGCACAAGGAGCAAATCGACGCGTATCTGCAGAAGTACCCGGAACTGCCGGTCGAGACGCATGTCGGCCGCACGGCGGAGATCATCGAGCTGGCGCGGGCATGCGTGGCCGTCTCCGGCTCGGTGGGACTGGAGTTGTTTTACCGGCTCAAGCCGGCAGCCATCGTCTATCGCATCGGCAAGCTGGACATGACCATTGCCCGGCCGTTCATCAATTCCCCGTTCATCTCCCTTGTCAATCTGCTCGCTGAAAGAGAGCTGTATCCGGAGTTCCTCACGGACCGCTGCGAGGCGTCGGCCATCGCCCAGCACGTGCTGCGCTGGCTCGGCGATCCGGCCGCTCACGATAGCATGGTTCGGGAACTGGCGGACCTCAAGCGTCGTGTCGCCCTGCCGGGCGCTTGCGAGCGGACGGGCGAGTACATCGCGCAAGTGTTGCGTGGGCGTGCCAGGCCGCACGCGGCTTAAGCCAAACGCACGCCGTGATAATGGCACAGCGCCGCGGCGATGGCGTCAGCCACGTCGGGAGGTTCAGGCAGTTTCGCCAGGCCCAGTTCGCGCTGGACGGTGCGCTGCACCTGCTGCTTCGACGCCCGGCCGTTGCCGGTCACCGTCCGCTTGATGCGCGTGGCGTTGTAGCTGACGACCGGCAACTCACGCTGGACGGCGGCCAGCAGTATCGCGCCGCGGGCATGCCCCATCAGGATCGCCGTGCGCGGATGCTGATAGTGGGCGTAGAGTTGCTCCACAACCACGACTTCGGGACGAAACTGCTCGATGACCTCGACGATGCCGTTATAGAGGAACAGGATGCGCTGCGCGAGCTTGGCAGCGCTCTTTTCCTTGCCGCGGATGATGCCGGCCTCGCAGATCTTCGGCGCTTGCGTCGCGACTTCAAGCACCGCGTAGCCGGTGATATGCAACCCGGGATCGACGCCAAGAATGCGGGCGCCGGACTTCATTCGCTCTACCGCGGCTTCCATGTCGCCGTCCTCCGCTCCCCTCTATCAGTTGGAGTGGGGAGTGGCGGGTGCCATGCCCACGGCTTTGCGTGGGCATGGAAGTGTCCCGCTCGATACAAAGGCCGCACCTACTGCATGGTGGATTCTGCCACGGCGCGTGACCACCATGCCCACGCAGAGCCGTGGGCGTGGCACGCGGCGTCATCCCACGCTATCTGATAGGTCCATGGCCGAACAGTAAGTCGGCTTCAATGCGATTCGTCGCGACTCTCGACTTCACCATAGCGTAGCAGCGTTTCCTTCGCCAACTCCCAACCATATTCTGTCAGGCCAAGCGCTTTCGAAGTCAGCGGTAGTTGGGGTCGAAAGATTTTATCATTCATCCTTCGTCCCTTTACTCATCCCGCGCGCCAGCCGGTGCCGCCGGCGCGATCTTCGAGCGTCACGTTCAGGTCGGTGAGGCGTTTGCGGATCTGGTCGGCCATGGCGAAGTTCTTCGTTTTGCGTGCTTCGGCGCGCAGGTCGATGAGCAACTGCATGAGGCCGTTGACAAGCTGGTCGTCGCCGCCGGCTGCCTTTGCGGGCGCCTCGAAGAACAGGCCGAGGATCTGCCCCAGTTCCTTCATGAGGAGGGCGCCCTCGTCGAAAGCAGCTCGTCCGGCGGCGTCGGGCGTCGGAGTCTCCAGCTTGGCCGTGTCCGCCAGGCGGTTGAGCGCCGTCACCAGGTCGAAGAGAACACCGACAGCGCCGCCGGTGTTGAAGTCGTCGTCCATGTGCTCGCGGAAGCGATCGAGGGCCTCGCCGAATTCGGGTAACTTGAACGTCCGTCCCTCCCCGAAGCGAGCTGGTGCCGACAGCTCGACGAAGCTCTTGCCCGTGATCCGTTGATAGCGCTCAGCGAAGCGGGCGAACGTATCGCAGGCTCGCTGCGCCGCTGCCAGCCCCGATGGCATGTCGTGCGTCTTCGGATCGAAATCACCGAGGTCGATGGGTGAGCGATAGTGCGTGCTGATCAAGAAGAAACGCAGCACCTCGCCCTTGACCTTCTTTAGAGCGTCGGCAACATTCAAGACATTGCCGACGGAGCCGGCCATCTTGCCCTTGCCCATCTTCAACAGGCCGTTGTGCATCCAGTAGCGCGAGAAGGGCTTGTCGGAGTATGATTCCGACTGGGCCAGCTCGTTCTCGTGATGCGGAAACTGCAAGTCGAGCCCGCCGCCGTGGATGTCGAGCGTCTCTCCTAGATACTTCATGCTCATGGCGGAGCATTCGATGTGCCAGCCAGGCCTGCCGGGTCCCCAGGGGCTGTCCCATTGCGGCTCGCCGGGCTTGGCGCCCTTCCACAGGGCGAAGTCCCCGGGACTTTTCTTGCGGTCGCTGACCTCGATGCGCGAGCCGGCCTCGAGCTGCTCCGGGTCGCGGTTGCACAGCTTGCCGTAGTCGGCGTCGCGGGTGATGTCGAAGTACACGTCGCCGGCCGCCGGGTAGGCGAAGCCCTTGGCGATCAGCTTGCCGATGATCTCGATCATGCCGTCGATGTGCTCGGTTGCCTTGGGCATGCGATCGATACCGGCGACGTTGAGCTTCTTGAGGCAGTCGAGGTAATCACCCGTCATCTTCTCGGCGAGATCCTTGACCGTCGTGTTCAACTCCTTGGCGCGGACGATGAGCTTGTCGTCCACGTCGGTGATGTTGACGACGAAGGTCACCTCGTAGCCGGCGTAGCTGAGATAGCGCTTGACGGTGTCGAAGATGACCGGGCCGACCATGTGGCCGATGTGGCTGGGTTTGTACACCGTCGGCCCGCACACGTACATGCCGACCTTGCCGGCGTGGAGCGGCGTGAAGTCTTCCTTCTGCCGGGTGAGCGTGTTGTACACTCGCAATGCCATGCGTGATTCCTTTCAAGAAACTCATTTCAGTGATCGATCAGCACGATCACCTGGCAGGCGATGGCCTCGCCGCGGCCGATGCTGCCGACGTGCTCGCCGGTCTTGGCTTTGACGTTGACGGCATCAGCAGGCAGGTCGAGCAACTCGGCGAGATGGCGGCGGATGGTCGTCTTCACGGGGCCGAGTTTCGGTTGCTGGGCAAAGATGATGACGTCAACATTGACCACACGCCATGCATCTTTTTGTAAGCGCTGCAAGGTCTCGCGCACGAATACGGCCGAATCCGCATCCTTGTGCCTGGGATCCGTGTCCGGATACAGGTCGCCGATGTCGCCGAGGCCAGCGGCACCCAGGAGCGCATCGGTCAGCGCGTGCAGCACCACGTCGGCATCGCTGTGTCCGGCCAGACCGCGCGGATGCTCGATGGTCACGCCGCCAAGGATCAGGGGCCGGCCCTCGACCAACCGATGCGTATCGTGCCCGATGCCAACGCGCATTTCGTACAAACGGAGTAGCTGGGTGGCATGGCCACGGCTTTGCGTGGCCATGTGAACTCTGCCAAGGCTCATGCCCACGCAAAGCCGTGGGCATGGCACCCGAAATCCCTTCCCGCAAGCGGCAATTGTAACGACAAGCGGCGCCGCTTGGCAACGCGGATTTCACAGCGTGTATCACAGCGTGTAGCTGGAGTGCTCGACCGCGAAGTTCTCGAAGCGCATGAATTGCTTGAGGTATGTCAGCGTCACGTCACCAGTGGGGCCGTTGCGCTGCTTGGCGACCAGCACCTCGACGATGCCTTCGTGCTGTCCCGGTTCGTGCCGCTCGGGCCGATGCAGCAGCATCACGGTGTCGGCGTCCTGCTCGATGGCTCCCGATTCGCGCAGGTCCGACAGCCGCGGCCGATGATCCTGCCGATCTTCGGAGCTGCGGTTAACCTGGGCCAGCGCGATGACCGGCACGTCCAGCTCGCGGGCCAGGAATTTCAACCGCCGCGAGATGGCGGACACCTGCTCCTGGCGGCTTTCGCGGCGGTTGTCCGGGTCGATGAGCTGTAAATAGTCGATGACGATCAGCTTGATGCCATGCTGGATCTTGAGGCGGCGGGCGTTGGCGGCGATGCGCAGCATGTTCTGCCCGGGGCTATCGTCCATGAACAGCCGGCACATCTGGAGCTGGCTGCCGGCGGCGATCAGTTTTTGCATGTCGTCGTGGCCCAGATGACCTTTTCGAAGGAGATGCGAGTTGACCCGGGCCTGGCAGCACAGCAGACGCTCGGCCAGCTCGATGCGCGATTGTTCCAGGCTGACGAAGAAGACGGGTTGCTGCTCCTCGATGATGACATGGCGAATGATGTTCAGCGCGAAGCTGGTCTTGCCGACGCTGGGGCGTGCGGCCAGGATCACCAGCTCCGAGTTCTGAAAGCCGGCCGTGAGATTGTCGAGATCGATGTATCCCGTCGGGATGCCGCTGAGCGACATCTCCGACTTGCCGGAGCGGCTGTCGATGCGGTCGTACGCTTCCTTGAGCGCCTCCTTGAGCGTGACAGTCTGTCCAGTGAGGCCCATCTCGGCGATCTCGAGGATGCGGCTCTCGGCACTGCCGAGCAGTTCGTCGGCGGGCTGGATCTGGTCTTGGGCGTCGCGCTGGATGTCGGTACAGACATGGATGAGATTACGGACGATGGATTTTTCGCGAACGATGCGGGCATAATACTCGGCGTTGGCAGCGCTGGGGGCGGATTCCCAGATTTCCGTCAGGTAACGATAGCCGCCGATTTCCTCGATGAGCTGCTGTCCCTTCAGGTGCTCTGCCAGCGTGACGAGGTCGGCCGGATGACCACGCTCGACGAAGAGCGTCGTGATGCCCTCGTAAATCTTTTTGTTGCTGAAGACGTAGAAGTGCTCGGCCCGGAGGATCTGGACGACGTCGCCGATGACGCCGTTGTCGCGCAGCATGGCGCCGAGAACGCTACGTTCCGCTTCGGGATTATGCGGGGGCAGACGCTCGCTTCCGTTCGAGTTGTCCCGCATGGGGAGGCCTCCGTGACAAGCGAATCGAACGGCCGAGCCCGCAGCGCTGGCAAGGCGGCCCGACCTTGCCAGCGCTGCGGGCTCGGGCACTGGCGCACGGCGTTACTTCTTGTCCGTTTGCTTCAGCGGGACCACCATGACCTTGACGTTGGTCTCGATGTCGTAGCCGAGATTGAGTTTGACTTCGTAGAGAGCGCATTCCTTTATTTGGCCTTCGAGGCGAACCATCTCGACCTCGACCTTGAGGTTCTTGCCCTTGAGTGCCTTGGAGACCTCGGGAGCGCCGACGGAGCCGTAGAGGTGGCCTTCCTCGTTGGCGTTGGCCTCGATGGTGATGTGCGGCACGCGGGCGATCTGCTCGGCGAGGGCGCGCAGATCCGCCATCTTGGCCTCACGGGCCTGAAACACCCGCTGCTTGTACAGTTCAAGCAAACGGATGTTGTGCGCGGTGGGAATGGTGGCCAGGCCGTTGGGCAGCAGGTAATTCCGGCCATAGCCGGCCTTGACCTCGACGAGGTCCCCCTGGCTGCCCAAGTGCGGGACATCCTCGGTGAGCACGAGTTGCATGCCGCCGTGCTTGCCCTTGCGGACCTGCTGGCGCTGTTTGGTTGGCATAGTAAACCTCGGGTCGATGAACCGCCTGCGGTTTTCGTGCAGGTGCGCGAAACCGCAAGCGGTTGAAACTACAAAGGGCTAAAAGGGAATCTCTTCCTCGGAGCGGGCGGCTACCGGGGCGGACTCCATGGGTGGCGGCTCACCGTGGTCAAAACTTTCATCTTGCGGGGGAGCCGATGTCCGCCGTGCCGGTGCCGGGGCGGAACGCGGCGCTCCCCCTTCGCCATTGCCGCGCGTATCGACCATCTGCATGTAGTCGGCAACGATCTTCAACTTGTTGCGCTTCTGCCCGTCCTGACCCGTCCACTGTTCGTAAACCAAATGACCCTCGATGAAGAGCTGATTGCCCTTGCGATAATACTGCTCGACCGTATCGGCTTGCTTGCCGAAATCGCCGCGATTAAAGGCCTCAATGTCAAGCCACACCGGCTCGTCTTCCCACTGTCCGGTTGAGGCATTCTTGCGGCGGTTGTTGACGGCGAAGCCGAACTTCGCGACTTTTCCGCCATTGGCGAAGACTCGCACTTCCGGGTCTCGCGTCAATCGTCCGATCAGCATTACCTTGTTCAGGTTGGCCATGGTGTCGTCTCCCTGGGTTCCTTGGGAATGATCGCCCAGCCGTAGTATACATCCGTTCCGTACAGATGCAAGTGATTTCTAGGAATCGCGGCGCTTGCGGAAGCCGCGTTCCTCCTCCTCCTCGTCGCCCGGCTCCTGCGTGATGTTGTGCAAGGCGACTGCGTGCTCCTCGCGAGCGAGCGACAGCATCGTATCCACCAGCTTCGGATCGATGCGCAGCACCATCATCCGCAGAATCATCTCGCTCAAGGCGCAGTCGCGCTCGACGGCGGCGACGTTCTTGCCCTCCGTGCGGAAGTACGTGAGGTAGTATAGGCCCTTCTTCTGGTTGTTGATGGGATAGCTGAAGCGGCGCTCGTCCCATGGCCTTTTTACCAGCACCTCGCAGTTGTTCTTTTCCAGGATGGAAGTCAGCTGCTTCTCGGCGGCTGATACCTCGCCCATCTTCGCCGTGTCCAGGATGAACATGCACTCGTAAACGCTCGCGGCCATTGTCTCTCTCACGTCGTTGTTGGATTGTTGTACTCGTTCATGGTCTTCTCGATCCCGTGCTTGACCCAGAAGGCGATTGCTTGCGCGGCCAGTTGCACGGCGTCGTCGATCACCGCCTGTTCCACGGGACGAAACCTGCCAAGCACATGGTCGATTGTTTCGTCGTTGTCCGCCGTTCCCACTCCGATCCGCAACCGGGAAAACTCCGTCGTTCCCAGGTGGCTCTGGATGTCGCGTAACCCGTTGTGGCCCCCGTGGGTGCCACGTGCTCGAAACCGTAGCTTGCCCAGCGGCAAGTTGATGTCGTCGCAAACTACCAGAATCTCTTCCGGCGGCAACTGATAAAAGTCCAGTATCGCCCGCACGGCCTGGCCGCTCAGATTCATGAAAGTCTGCGGCTTCACCAGCAAGACCTTCTCGCTGGCCTCAGGCCACTCGGCGACCTCGGCCAGGAACCGACTTTGAAAACCCGAAACGGCAGGGCTTTCGGCCAGGGAATCGACCACATCGAAACCAACGTTGTGCCGGGTCCTTGCGTAACGCCGGCCGGGATTGCCCAGTCCTACCACGATCTTCATATGGCACGGGGAGAAATTCAGGGGGCTGACGCCCCCCGCTCGTCATTCCCGCTCGCCTGTTCGCTAGCTTGCTAATCGGCGGTTTGCTATTCCTCGGCTTCCTCTTCCTTCTCCGCCTTCTGGCGTCCAATCACTTCCGGCTCGGCAGACTGAGGCTCGGCACCCGGAAGCGCTGTCTCCGGAGCTTCGACGTCGGCCATCGGCTCGGTCACCTGAACCACCACCGCATCAGGATCATTCCTGGCGATGACTCCCTCGGGAAGTTTCAGATCGCGAACGTGAATCACGCTGCCGATCTGCAATTCGCCGATGTTGACGCGAATCGACTCGGGAATGCTGATGGCCAGGCATTCCACCTCAAGGTTGTGCAGCGGCTGATCGAGCCGGCCGCCGGCCGTCACGCCTGGGGCCGTGCCACGCAACTCCAGGCGCACGTCGACCTCGATGCGCTCATCGGCCGCCACACGGGCGAAGTCCACATGCACGATGTCATGTCCCAGCGGATCCCATTGCAGGTCGCGGATCAGCGCCTTCTCCAGAGCGCCTCCCTGATCCAGATCGACCACGCGGGCACCGTGGCGGATAGCCTTGACCAGATCGTCCGCGGGCAGCACGACCGAGATGGTCGCTTCGCCGTGCCCGTACAGCACGCCGGGGACGTGCCCCTGTTTCCGCAGCCGCCGCGCCAGCCGTGTGCCGCGGCCCTCGCGCTTGTTCACTTTCAACGTCACTGACTCGGCCATCGCCGGGCTCCTGTCGCAAACAAAAACGGAACACCCCGTCGAGGTGTTCCTCCAGTTACCATTACGGGGAAGGGAATATTATTTCAATAGGCGAGGCGGTTGCAAGGGGGAGAAGAAAAATCCCGCTCAGCCGATGCCGGCGCGGACGATCGCCAAAAAATCGTCCGCCTTCAGGCTGGCGCCGCCGACCAGGGCGCCGTCCACATCCGGTTGATGCAGCAGCGAGGCGGCGTTGTCGGGCTTGACGCTGCCGCCATACTGGATTTGCAGCTTCTCGGCCGCCGCCGCGCCGCACAGTTCGCCGACGCGCCGGCGCAGAAACGCGTGAGCTTGCTGCGCCTGCTCGGGCGTGGCGTTGCGGCCGGTGCCGATGGCCCACACCGGTTCGTATGCCAGCACGACCCGGGCGAGCATCTCCGCCGTGATCTCCGCCAGTCCTTGCGTCGTCTGTTCATCGAGGAGCCTGTCCGTCGCATTCGCCTCGCGCTCCGCCAGGGTTTCGCCGACGCAGAGAATGACGTGCAAGCCGGCGGCGAGGGCGGCGTGAACCTTCTTGTTGATGAAGGCATTACTCTCGGCCAGCTTGTGCCGCCGTTCGCTGTGGCCGACGATCACGTGCTTGCAGCCCACGTCCACTAGCATGGTCGGGCTCACTTCACCGGTGAATGCGCCTTCCTTTTCAGGATAGAGATTCTGCGCGCCCAGTGCGACGGCGGCGCCCTTCACGACCTGGGCCACGCGCTCCAGGTATGGAAACGGCGGGCAAACGGCGACGGCAACGCGGTCCACCTTCGCGACTCCCTTGACGACAGCCGCGGCAAGCTGCTCAGCGCTTGCGGCATTGGTGAACATCTTCCAGTTGCCGGCGATGAATTTCTGGCGTGACATGAACTCATCTTACAACCTTTGCACCAAAGTTCTCCATTCATCGATTCGTTGACGCGTCGTGGCGTGTGGCGTCGTGGCGATGCTGCCAGAAGTGGCTGGGGTAGTGAAACAAGGCGACGCTGGCAGCGCCGCCCACGCGAGGCTCCGATCGCGTCGATCATTGAGCGTCGATCTCGGCCAGCGCCGTCGCGACCGCTCCGGGCGACTCAAAGCGATCCTCGGGCCGCTTAGCCATGAGGCGGCGGACGAGGTGGGTGACCGGCCTGGGGATGGCGACCAGCTGGCGAATCACTTGCGCGTCGCCGGCGGCCAGGCCGCGCAGCAGGACCTCGCGGCGGACTTTCTCGACCGGCGCGGATTCGTCGAACTGATGCTGGAAGAGCTTTTCGGTAACGGACCCGCGCGGGAACGGCAGACTGCCGGCGAGCAGATAATAGAAGGTGCAGCCGAGACTGTAGAGGTCGCCACGGATGTCGCAGTCGCTGGCGCCGCGGGCCTGCTCGGGACTGATGTAGTCGGGCGTGCCCATGAGGCTGCCGACGTGCGTGAGCTTGCCGAGTGATGGATCCGCCTGCCGGCCGCGCGCGAGGCCAAGATCGAGAATCTTCACCGTGCCCCAGGGTCTGGGGCCTGTGCCCGGGCGCCGCAGAATGCCGCTGCTGGCACCGCCACTGCCATGGCTCGGCGAGCGTACGACGATGAGATTGGCCGGCTTGATGTCGCGGTGCACCATGCCGCGCTCATGGGCATGTTGCAAGCCCAGCGCCGCCTGGCGCATGTAATCACAGGCCTGATCCACACGCAGCGGCCCGGACTGCCTGACCAGGCGGTCCAGGCGCGTGCCGTCGACGAACTCCATCGCGAAGTAATAGGTGTCGTCAACCAGGCCGGCGTCCACGGCGTGAACGATGTTGGGATGCGACAGCTGCGCGGCGAGTTGAATCTCGCGCTGGAAGCGCGGGATGGCTCGTGGGTGGCCGAGGAATTCTCGGCGGATGACCTTGATGGCGACGAGGCGCTGCAATTGATGTTGCCGCGCCTTGTAGACCTGTCCCATGCCGCCCTCGCCAAGACGCTCGAGCAGGACGTACTTGCCGAGACGCAGCTCCGCTTCCCGGCCCAGGAAAATCTGATTCACTTGATAAGGAGTGAGCCAACCGCGGCGAATGAGTTCCTGGGCGAGTTGACGCGGCTCGGCAAAGCGCTCGGTCAGGTCCGGCAACCGGGCCGCCTGCTCCGGAACAAGCAGACTGTGCCGCGCCAGAGTCTGGGCCAGCCGATCCGTGAAAACGCCTGTCATGGTCCCCCTGGCTGTTAGACGGCAGGACGGACGGAAAGTTCCGCCGGATCTTGCCGACCAGAAACTGCCCATCGAAAGTCACTGTTGAAACATAGCTCAGCAATCGGCACGTTGCCGACCGACGTGCCGGCGAATAGAAAGATGAGCATCTTGAGAAGCGAACAGGAGTTGCCGATGTACGCTGTGTTTGAGGATGGGTCCCGGCAGTATCGCGTCGCCGCTGGAGACGTGGTGCGGCTGGACTATCGCGACGCCGAGGTGGGCGCTTCGCTTGAATTTCATCGCGTACTTCTCTGGCACAAGGACGCCGAAACGAAGATCGGCCAGCCCGTGATCGACGGCGCCAAGGTCGTCGGGCAGGTCGTGGAACACCCGACGACCAAGCTTTACATTCAGCACTTCCGCCGCCGCAAGAATTATCGCCGCCTGCGCGGCCACCGCCAGCCCTACACATCCGTCCGCATCCAGTCCATTGTGCTCCCCGAGGCTAAATAGCGTTCAGTCGTCGTCGCGAGGAAGTCGTCGCAATCCGTTGCGCCCCTGATTGTCACGCCTCGCCCCCGTACGTGACTGCTTGCAAAACAGTTATCTACCCGCATGCACATCCCAAATTGTGCAAATCTCCTGTTTGAATACCTGGCGGACACCCGAACGGGGCGGCTGTTCGCAGTTGATCCGATGGGTGGTTTCCCGGTAAACTGAGCGTGGTTAAGTATATCAAGACGGCGAGGCAAGGAGGCCCACGCGATGAATGCCAGAAGCACGTGCATGATCGTGGCCGCGCTCATCCTGGCTGGCTTCGGCGCCTGGACGTTCAGTCTGGGACAGGACGGCGTGAAGGGTGAGCAGCCAGTCTCACCTGCAGTCTACAAGATCCCCGAGCCAAAGCCACGCGATCTCGACTCGGGATCGTTGATCGAAAAGCAAGCGTACCTGAGTTGCCAGCGCGGGATCGATTGGCTGCAACGTGTCAATCGTCCGGACGGGCGCTTCATCTTCGGCTACGTGCCGGCACTGCGCGCGCCGATGACAGGTGACAGCTATCCGCAGCAGATTGAAGCGGCCCTGGCACTGGCGCGAGGCGGCCGGGTCTTTCGCGACGACAAGGCGCTGGCCATTGCCAAACAATCGCTCCTGACCCTGCTGCTGGAAACGAGCCTCGACCCGACGGACGCCAGCGTGCGACATACGAGCGCGCCGCCGGCGCTGGTCAATCGCCTGTCGGCGGCTGGCTTGTTGGTGCTGGCGATCCAGGAATTGCCGGTGCCGGAAAAGGACCTGCAAGCCCAGGCGGGACAGCTCTGCGAGTTCCTGAAACGGCAACATCGCAGCGACGGCGCCTTTGCCGATTCGGCCACGGAACTGAAGACAAAGCAGTTTTCAGAGGCCGGCATGGCGCACGCCGGCCCAGCTTTGGCAGGATTGATGCGCGGTGCATCGGCCACGCCCGCAGCGTGGAAGTTGCAGGCCGCTCGCAAGACGCGTGATTTCTACGCGAAAACCTGGGATCAGCATAAAAAGCTTACTCTGGTGCGCTGGCATGCTGTCGCCTCAGCCGAAGCTTTCCGCTCGACCAAGGAACAGGCCTTTGCCGAAAGCGTTTTTGCCATCAACGATTGGTTATGCGAACGGCAGCACCAGGATCTCGACCCGCGGCATCCGATGTGGCTGGGCGGGTTCAAGGATTGGCAGGACGGCAAGGACAGACAGGAGCCGCCGGAGATCGCGGCAGCCTCCTGCCTGGAGAGTCTGGTCGAGGGCTGCCGGACCGCGCGGCTGGCCGGCGACGTCCGGCGCTGGCAGCGCTATCGCCAGGCTGCCGATCGGGCAGTGCAGTTCCTGGCCACGTTGCAATATACCGATGCCCGCACGCAGCATTTCGCCGAGTGGTATCGACCTGTCCTGGTAGGCGGGTTTCATCGTTCCCACGAGGAAGGGGACCTGCGTCTGGACTACACTGCCGGGGCGGTGGCTGCCCTGGCGAGCTATGTCGCCTGGACAGGCGAGCAGCCGGAGTGAGCGTGTTCCGTCTCGTAACTGCTCGGTTTTTCGGCGGTGGAAGCAAAACCGACCAGGGAATGCCGAGAAGTGGTGAATGATCGGCGAGTTGGCCAATGCTGCGCGGACCCTGTATATTGCTTGATGAATATGAGTGATGAACGAGCGCCTCGGCCCCGGCCACGATGCCGGAGCTTGCCAGGCGTAAAAATCATTGGCACCGGTAGCTGCGTTCCCGATGCGGTGGTCACCAACGACCATCTGCACGAGCGTTTCGGCTTCGATTCCGACTGGATCGTCAAGCGCACCGGCATCCTGGAACGGCGGCATGCGCTGCCGCACCAGGCCACCAGCGACCTGTGCGGCGAGGCTGCCCGTCGCTGCATGGAACAAGCCGGCGTCACCGCCAAGGACATCGATCTCCTCCTGCTGGCCACCTTCACGCCCGACATGGCCTTTCCCGCCACCGCTTGCCTGGTGCAGGAGCAACTAGGCCTGACGTGCCCGGCCGTGGATATGCAGGCCGCCTGTGCCGGTTTCATGTACGCGCTCATCACCGGGGCGGCGTATGTCGTCTCGGGGGCGAGCAACATGGCCCTGTTGATCGGTGGCGACTGCAACTCGCGGATCCTCAATCCGGACGATATCAAGACCTATCCGCTGTTCGGCGACGGCGCCGGCGCAGTCTTGCTGACACGCGGCCGGCCCGATCAGGGCATCATCGCTTATAGCCTCGGCGCCGACGGCAGCGGCGGCGACCTGCTCAGCCGCCCCGCCTGCGGCAGTCGCTTGCCACCCACGCCCGAGTTGCTCGGCAAGGGCTTGCAGTACATGCACATGGACGGCCGGGCGGTGTTTCGCTGGGCCGTTGCGATTCTCTGCGACACCATCCAGGATGTCCTGCGGGCGGGCGATCTCACGCCCCAGGACGTGGACCTGTACATCCCGCACCAGGCCAACATCCGCATCATCAACGCCTCCATCGACGTTCTGAAAGTCCCGCGTTCGCGCGTCTTCAACAATCTCGATCGTTACGGCAACACCTCTGCCGGCTCCATCCCGCTGGCACTCGACGAGGCCATGGGCGAAAATCGCATCCAGCCCGGCAACAGCGTCGTCCTGAGCGGCTTCGGCGCCGGCCTGGCCTGGGGCACGGCGCTCATGCGCTGGTAGTGCGCCATGAAGCTCGTGAAATCCAACCCGGCACCACTTTCACCAAAGATGGCTGCACGCCTGACCACCGCGCCATGGCTCGCAGGCGATCCCGAATGGGAGGCGGTCAAGTCCACAACGCGGATTCTCTCTGTAAGCGAGGCCGTAGATGAGTGCGAATACCTTAGCGATTTCCACCGCGATCCAGCAAACATGCCTACAAAAATCAGCCTAGACCGCATCCTGCAAGTGCTGCAGAAAAAGCGAATTCCGTTCGTGCTCACCGGAGCACACGGCTTCAGCGTCTGGACCGGGCGGCCGCGCGCGACAAGGGACGTTGACTTGCTTCTGAAACATGGCCGCCACTACATTCGCGCCGTTACGGCGATCAAGGAGCTCTTTCCGAACCTGGAGGCACGCCGTTTTGGGACCGTGACAGCATTTTTTGTCCGCGGTGAAACACATTCGGTCATCGACATTTCCTACCCGGCGCGCCCCGACAACGATGTGACACTGCAGACGGCCATCTGGTCAAAGAAGCGCTCCCTTCGTTACCGCATTCCCGATCTGGAACCGGCGCTCGCGAACAAATACGGCGCCATGCTGGCGCTGGGTCGCGAACCCGGCAAACGCGCCCAGGACATGATTGATTTTTTTTGGATGGTGAAGCACTCCCTGACCAGCAAGCGAAAGATTCATCTCAAGAGGCTCGCGGCCCTCGGCGAGATGGTCTGGCCCGGCGGCGGCGGCCGCGAAATCCTGCGGCTGGTCGAAGAGGCCAAGGCGGGCAAAGTGCCGGTCCTCGACTAAAGTAATCACCACGCTCCGCGCGAAGAATCCCCGCGCTGAGGGTGAGGACTACATTGCCGAACTACTTGCTTCGCTCCTGGCCCCTCGATCCTGCGGTTGTGGGCTCGCTCCTGGCGACAGCGCTCATCTATGCGCGCGGCTGGATGCAGCTTCGCCGCCGCGGTTCCACGCGTTTCACGCTTCGCGGGCTTGTTTGCTTTCTAGCGGGACTGGGAGCCATCTTTCTGGCGCTCGCCTCACCGATTGAATCGTTCTCGGGCTATTTGCTGCACATCCACATGGTGCAGCATCTCCTCTTGATGATGGCAGCGCCGCCGCTCCTGTGGCTAGGCGATCCGCTGCTGCCTCTGCTGCGCGGTTTGCCGCTGCCGGTGCGGCGCTACTGGGCCGGCCCGCTTTTTCAATGTCAATGGTTGCGAGCGCTTTGCAGCTGGTTGACGCGGCTGCCGGTTGCCTGGAGCCTGTTTGTGGGCTCGTTGTGGCTGTGGCACTCGCCGCGGCTCTATGAGACGGCGCTCGGGTCGCCGGCCTGGCACTTCGTTCAGCATCTGTTCTTCCTTGGTACCGCGTTGCTCTTCTGGCTGCCGGTGGTGCGGCCCTTTCCGGGACACTGGCCGGCCAATCGCTGGCCGATCCTGCCGTACCTGTTTCTCGCCGACTTGCAAAATACCGCGCTATCGGCGTTGCTGGCATTCTCTGGGCAGCCGCTGTATCCGCACTATGCCGCCATGCCGCGACTGTGGGACATCTCGGTCATGCAGGACCAGGCGATCGCCGGCGCCCTCATGTGGGTCCCGGGTTCGCTGGCGTTCATCGTGCCGCTGGCCTGGATCGGCTGCCGCATACTCTACGGCAAGTCTCGACCGTTGAGCGGGAAGCCGACGGCAGCCAGGCTTGCAGTCGGCAGCCGTGTGCCTCTGCCGTTGCTCGCGACAGCTTCCGCTCCGGATGTTCTGCGCTGGCCGCTCATCGGCCGATTGCTGCGCTGGCGGCACATCCGGCTCGCGATGCAGGTGCCGCTCGCCGTCATCGCGGCGCTGATCATCTGGGATGGTCTACTCGGCCCGCAAGTGTCGCCGATGAATCTGGCCGGCGTGGCGCCATGGATCCACTGGCGCGGGCTGGTGGTCCTTGGCTTGCTGGCCGCGGGCAACGTCTTCTGCATGGCCTGCCCGTTCCTGCTGCCGCGGAATCTCGCCCGGCGACGCTGGTCGCCGCGCTGGACCTGGCCGCGACGGCTGCGCTCCAAGTGGCTGGCGATTGTCTTGCTATTGCTCTTCTTCTGGGCATACGAAGCCTTCGCGCTGTGGTCCAGCCCGTGGTGGACGGCGTGGATCGCGCTGGCGTACTTCCTGGCGGCGTTCGTGATCGATGCGTTTTTCCGCGGCGCGGCGTTTTGCAAGTACATCTGCCCTGTCGGGCAGTTTCATTTCGTGCAATCGCGCCTGTCGCCACTGTCCTTGCAGGTTCGCAATCATGAGACCTGTCACGATTGTACGAGCAAGGATTGCATCCGCGGACGTGAGGGAATCCCCGGCTGCGAGCTGAATATCTATCTGCCGCGGAAAACGGGTAACATGGACTGCACCATGTGCCTGGACTGCGTCCATGCCTGTCCGCACGATAACATTGGTCTGATCGCGGGAACGCCGGGGCGGGACTTGCTAGTTGAAACGTCGCGCTCCGGTCTGGGACGTTTGAGCCGTCGGCTCGATGTCGGGGTGTTGAGCTCGCTGCTGGTGTTCGCCGCCTTCGCCAATGCCGCCGGAATGGTGGGCCCCGTCCTCGAAGTGCAGGACCGGCTGGCGATGGCGCTGGGCACACCGTTGCTCGTCAAGACCCTGTTCGTCGCGCTGACGATGGTGGCGCTGCCGATGATGCTGATCGCGACGGCCAACGCCACGAGTCGCTGGTGGAGCGGCGAAACCGGTCCGTGGCTGGAATCGGCGATCCGTTACGGGTACGCGTTGATTCCGCTCGGCTTCGGCATGTGGCTGACGCACTACTGCTTTCACCTGTTCACCAGTGCCGAGACCATCGTGCCGGTTGTGCAACGCCTTGTGGCGGACTGGAGCGGCCCGTGGCTGGGCGTTCCCGAATGGGCGTGTTGCTGCTGCGCCGCGGTCGGCACTTGGCTGCTGCGCCTCGAGATCATTTTTTTGGATGTAGGATTGCTGGCCTCGTTATTCGTGGGTTATCGTCTGGCCCGCGCCCGGCACGCGCTGCCGGCCGGCACGCTCAAGGCGTTTCTGCCCTGGGCGCTGCTGATGCTCGCGCTGTTCGCCGTCGGCATCTGGATCATCTTTCAGCCGATGGAGATGCGCGGCGCGCTGGAGATGGCGCGATGAGTTGCGTGATCGACGTCGTGACCTGGATCATTCATTTCTGGCCGACTGTACTCTGAGCCCTGGCGATGGCGGGGGTTGGCCTTGCGTCTGCCACCAAGCCGCGGCATCGGCCTGAGTCCACTGTCCCGCGCAGGTGCAGCGCTTCAAGGCTTGCTCCAGACTGTTTGCATCTTGAAAACGCCGGTCCGGTCTTTTGGCCAGGCAGGTCACGATCACCTGCTCCAGGTCGGCGGGCACTTCCGGTCGCAGTTTCGCTGGTGGTGCGACCGGATCGCTGAGATGAGCCGTTATCGTCTGCACAACGCTGGGTCGGACGAAAGGCGGCTGGCCGGTAACCAAGAAATAGGCCATCGCGCCCAGGCTGTAGATGTCACTCGAGGGCAAGAGTTGCGCGACGCCGTTCGCTTGTTCGGGCGATAGATAGGCCGGAGTGCCGACGAGGACGCCATGGTGAGTAAGCCTGTCCGGTGCGTCGCCGAGATCCGTTTCCTGCACGAGCCCGAAATCGAGCAGCTTGGCCACATCGTGCACACCTCCGCGTTCACCGACAATGACGTTGCCAGGCTTGAGGTCGCGGTGGATCAGACTCTTGCTGTGGGCCTCGCCAAGTGCGGCACACACTTGTCGCAGCAGGTGTACCGCTCGTCCGGGCGGCAACGGGCCGTGCTTTCGGACCAGATCCTCGAGCGTCAGGCCGGGCAGGTACTCCATCACGTAGTAAAAGGTGCCATCCTCGGTGTGACCGTAGTCGAACACCTCGACAACATTCCAGTGTGTCAGACGTGTCATGGCCTGAACCTCGCGTTCGAAGCGATGAAGCATGGCAGCGTCAGCAGCCTTTTCGGGGCGGATCAGCTTGACGGCACAAGGGCGTTTGAGCAAGCGGTGCTCGGCCAGGTAGACCTCTCCCATGCCGCCGGCGCCCAGCCGCCGCGAGAGCTTATACTGCCCGAGTTGGCGAGTGGCGTGGGCGACTTCGCGCAGGGTCGTGATTTTGTGCGTGCCATAAATGGCGAGCACTGCCCCGACCGCCAAGACGAGAGCCATTTGCGGTAGCGCCTCGCGAAGAACAGGCTCGGACCAACCCGGGGGCACCTCAGGGCCCAGGCACAGGACCCCGACCGTCAGAAGAGGAAGAATGGCAAGAAAACTGGTCACCAGGACACAGCGCCGCCAGGTATTGGGGATAAACAAGCCATAGCCGACCAGCCACAACGCCCAGTTACTGGCCTCGGAGCTCAGGTACCGCGCGGCCTGGTCCGCATAAATCTGCGCGGATGGCGCGCCATAAAACCGCAAGGCGCTGCTGTGCAGCACCAGCACCCCGGATCCTGCAGCCAATCCCACGATGGCCAATTCGATTGAACGCAATTGCCGCAGGGACAGCGAGCGCCGGCCCCAGATGACCCCAGTCAAAGCTACGCACCCGAGCGGAATCACGATCTCCGTTACGAATTGAGCGGGGCGCCGTGTCAGGAACACGGACAGTTCGCTGTAAAACAATCGCCACGCTTGGGGTTCTAGGATTTGATCGATGACCAGGTAAAGGGAGAAGAGTAGGGCAATGATCTTTAGCCGCCGGTGTAGCAGGTCGCGGACTTGAAGCTGCAGCGACGGCGAAGCTTGTTTGACAAGAGCCGGCCGCAACGCGGGCAATGCTTCCCCAGCGGCCAGGCCATCATCGGTGATGGGCTTCCGCGACCAGTCAGCCGTGGTAGCCGGTGACGCCTGTGGGTCCGATGGGAAGCCCACGTGCGGACAGTTGCCATTCGCCTGATCTTGCGCCATGCTGCAATTTACACTACGGGCCAGTAGGAAGACCAGGAGGGCCTTCGGTATCGAGCAAAATGCAGGTGGTCAATGTCAGGCATTCGTGACGATCTGTGTGTATTCGCCGCGCCCGACAAGGCGCCCGCGCGGAGGCCGCACGACCACGCGCAGCAAGTCATTGGTGAGGTTGGCCGTGAGGCTAAAAGGCACTTGCACGACCTCGTTGTCAACTCCGTCCGGGCACACTTCGCGGACATTCCCCTGGGCGGTCCCCTGAACAAGCACGCTGCCGAGAGAGCCGCCCACTACCCCCGTAGCCGATCCGCTGAAGTAGACCCGACAGCCGTCGGGGCAGGAGGCGCTTCCTGATCCGCGGGCGGAAAAGGTACCGGACAAGCTGCCGTCGCCGTTCAGGGTCGTTTGTGCACTGACGCCGAAGATGCCGCCGGCGCCGCAGCCTTCGATCTGCCCGGCTAGCGGTAGACGGGCGTTAAAAGAAATCGACACAGTCGTGCTCGCCGCCGCCGCCAGCAGGACCGACCAGTCAATACGATCGGCACCGCCCTGGGGCACCAGCGTATCTCGGCCCACGCTAGAGATGAAGACATCGTTGCCCCGGCCGGATTTGATGACATCATTGCCATCGCCGCCGTCGAGCCGATCGTTCGTATTACTTCCCAGGATGGTGTCGTCCCCTGGCCCGCCAAAAGCAACCAGCCGCGCAATCATGTTCTGGCCACGGATTTGGTCATTGCCGCCGTGGGACCGAACTCGGTATTCGCGCACATCCGACATGATTTGTGGGATGCTCCTGGAATTGATAAAGATCTGACCGTTGGTTATCGTGATGACTTCGTTGTCCTGCGAGCCGTGAACCATGACCGGGCCACCGCTGCTGCCGGAGGAGGCTCGGAGGCCGTAGCTGCCTCGGAAGGCGACGGTGTTATCTTCGTTGTGCGCGTCGCCATCGCTTTCGGCGACCAAATCGTCGGCATCCGCCACCGCCAGCAGGAAGTAGTCCGCAAGCGGATCTCCCGCGCCCGCGCCTGGGAGCGCAATCTTGCCAGGCCCTGCGCCGAGATTGAGCTTCTTGGTATGGACGCCCAGGCTCAGGTCGGACGCGGCCGAAATGGTCGTGCCGCTGACCAGCGTGTCGCCGGCGTCCCACTGATCGTCGGCGGAGCGAAAGAACTGTAGCTTGAAGGACGGCGCCGCCTCGTTGAGGATGGCATAGCGGATCGCGATCTTGGTGCCCGCGACCGCGCCCGAGAACGCCTGAACCTGAATGTCTGTAGCCGGCGCCAGTCGATCTTCGAGCACTTCAAGCCGCGGCATGGCGCGGTGGGCGCGGTGGGCGCGTGGCTGAAGGCCTGCCGACCTGGAAAACAGCCGCGACAATAGCGATCGCACCAATGCAAGCTCCTCGATGTAAAGTGATCGCCCCAGGTCGTTGGCTGTGGTCTGCGCGCCCGGGTAACCATTTGCTATACAGATACTCTCTTGTAACCAGGCGAGTGGCTCGGGTCAAGTAAAAAGTCAACGTTGCCTGGCACTTTCCTACGTCATCCAGGGCAACGATATCGGATGCGCAAAAAGCTTGTAGTAACCGAGCAAGATGCTTGGCGCTCCGTCGAGTAATGCCCATTATAATGAGCTTCGGGTGCCCGGTTTCAAGCTTCACAATTGGGACGTGCGTTCATCTTGACGACCCTTGGAGCGAAATCACGGACTGAGAGATTCGCCACTGACCATGCCAGCCACATTCGAAGTCGTCAGCAAGTTCCAGCCCGCCGGTGATCAGCCGGCAGCCATCGAGCAGCTCGTTTCAGGCTACCATCGCGATCAAAAGCGCCAGATCCTCATGGGCGTCACCGGCAGCGGCAAGACGTTCACCGCCGCCCATGTCATTGCCCGGCTCAACAAGCCCACGCTAGTCCTGTCACACAATAAGACGCTCGCGGCCCAGCTGTACAAGGAGTTCCGCGGCTTCTTCCCGCGCAACGCCGTCCATTACTTCGTCAGCTACTACGACTATTACCAGCCGGAAGCCTACATCCCGCAGCGCGACATCTACATCGAGAAAGACGCGCAGATCAACGAGAACATCGACCGGCTGCGGCTGGCGGCCACCAGCGCCCTGGTCAGCCGTGAGGATGTCATCATCGTCGCCAGCGTTTCTTGCATTTACGGCCTGGGTTCGCCAAGCGATTACAAGCGCATGATGATCTACCTCAAGAAGGGGGAGATGGTCGAGCGCGATCAGCTCCTCCTCAAGCTGGTGGACATCCAGTATGAACGCAACGATGTCAGCTTCACGCGCGGCAAGTTCCGCGTCCGCGGCGACGTCGTCGAGGTCTGGCCGGCCCACGAGGAATATGCCTTCCGCATCGAGCTCTTTGGCGATGAGATCGACGCGCTCACGTTCATCAACCCCACCAGCGGCGAGACGCTGCGCGTCGTGGATGAGTTGTACGTCTACCCGGCCAAGCACTTCGTGACGCCGGAGGAGCGCATCCGCGGCGCCGTCGATGGCATCGGCCAGGAGCTGGAGCAACGCCTCGCCCAGTTTCGCAACGAGGGCAAGCTGCTGGAAGCGCAACGACTGTCGGCGCGCACGCGCTTCGACATGGAGATGTTGCTCGAGGTGGGTCATTGTCCTGGGATCGAGAACTACTCGAGGTGGCTGGCGGGCCGGCCGGCGGGGGAGCCGCCATACACGCTCATCGACTTCTTCCCGCCGGATTTCGTCACCGTGGTGGATGAATCGCACGTGACCTTGCCGCAGGTGCGCGGCATGTTCGCCGGCGACCATAGCCGCAAGACCACGCTCGTCGAGCATGGTTTCCGGCTTCCCAGCGCGCTCGACAATCGGCCGATGCGCTTCGACGAGTGGGAGAAACGGCTCGGCACGGTGCTCTACATGTCCGCCACGCCGGGACCGCACGAGCTGGAAGTCTGCGGCGGCGAGTTCGTCGAGCAGGTCATCCGGCCGACGGGGCTGGTCGATCCGGTGCTGCACGTGCGTCCGGCCCGCGGTCAGGTCCCCAACCTGGTGAACGAGATCAAGGCTCGCGCCGACAGGAAGGAACGCACGCTGGTGACGACGCTCACCAAGCGCATGGCCGAGGACCTGAGCACGTTCCTGCGTGAGGCAGGGCTGCGCTGCAAATGGCTGCACTCCGAGCTGGACGCCATCGAGCGCGTGCAGATCCTGCGCGAGCTGCGCGAAGGCGCCTTCGACGTGCTGGTCGGCGTCAACCTGTTGCGCGAGGGTCTCGACCTGCCGGAGGTGTCGCTGGTCGCGATTCTCGACGCGGACAAGGAGGGCTTCCTGCGCAGCGACACGTCGCTGATCCAGACGATCGGCCGGGCCGCGCGCAACGTGAACGCCGAGGTGATCCTGTACGCCGACCGCGTGACGGACTCGATGCAGCGCGCCATGGACGAGACTTCGCGCCGCCGCGAGCTGCAACTGGACTACAACGCGAAGCACAACATCACGCCGGAAAGCGTGCGCTCGGCCATCACGATGGGCATCGAGGAAGAGATCAACGCGCATAAGACTGCGACGGAGGCGGCCGGCATCAAGGGCGAGGACTACGTCACCGAGGAGTATCTGGAAGAGCTGCACGGCGAGATGCTGGCCGCCGCCGCCAACCTGGAGTTCGAACGCGCCGCCGAGTTGCGCGACCGCATCGCCAAACTACGCGGGCAGCCGACGGCGTCGCCGCAGGGGAAGAAGCGAAGGGGGCGAAGACGATGATTACCAAACGAGCGTAAGGAAACTTTGCTCGGCGGTTTCGCGCACCATCACGCGCGATGACTTGCGCGAATCCGCCAAGCGAGCTTGAACTACGCATGTCTGCGGGAAGCTAACCTTGCACGACGCGGTAGCCGCCGTGGCGCGGGAAGCGGATGACCACGCAGTGGCCGCAGCTCCAGCGGTAGACGACGCGGCCGCAGCCGATCAGCGTGCGGTGATGAGTGACGCACGGGGCCCCGACGCAGCAGGCCGGCAGGCACACCGGGACGTCATAGCAGCAGCCGTTGCAGGGATGCGTGACCTTGAGCAGGATCTTCTGCGGACCAGCGGGAACGAGCAGCGGCGCGGGCGCGAGCGGGGCAACCTGCGTCGGCATGATCGGAATCGGCACGTCGGCGCGGGCGGTCGTTGTCAGGCCGAGCGTGATCGCCACCAGGCCGGCAAGCCGGGAAATCGACGAAAGCATGAGACACCTCCCAATTCGTGAAGTTTCCGGCTGGGGTTTTCTGCCGCTAGGACCCTTTCATGCTAGCAGACAGGCGGGGAATGGGAAGGGCAAAAGTGACGGTACGGTGTCAACGTGTCAGCTTGTCAGCTTGTCAGCGTTCAACGACTATCGGCCTGGGCGAGCCGTCCCACATAGTCACTCAGCATATCCATTTGCTTGAAGAAGTCGTGTTCCTCGACACCCATCGGGTTCTTGAAGAAGCAGGCGAGGTGCTTGAGGACGCCAGTCTCACCGCGCTGCTGGGAAAGGAGGGCCAGCCGGGCCAGATCGAGCACCAGCGGGGCGGCCAGGAGCGAATCGCAGCCCTGCCAGGTAAACTGCATGGTCATCTTGACGCCCAGGAAACCCTTGAAGTGGATGTGGTCCCAGGCCGTCTTCCAGTCGTCGAGCGATTCGATGTACTCGATGGAGACGTGCGTCTGCGGCTTGTAGCCGAGGATGCGCGTCAGCACCTGGTCCTTGGTGCGGACCTTCGATTCTTTGTTGGCGGGATCGTCGAGGACGAGGCCATCGCGGTTGCCGAAGATATTGTGGCCGACCCAGCTGAGCACGCGAAAGTTGCGGTGAGCGAACATGGGGCCGAGGACGGTCTTGAGGAGCGTCTCGCCGGTCTTGCCGTCCTTGCCGCCGCATACTGTCTTGCGTTCCTGGGCCAGCTCAAGCGCGGCCGGGAAGGAGGCGCCCAGCGACGGCGTGAAGTTGATGTAAGGCCAGCCGAGATCGAGCGCCGCCCAGGCGTAGAGCGCGCTGGCCGGCAGCGCTGCTTGCCGTTTCTCCAGCGCTGCCGAAATTTTCGCCAGACTCGAGTGCGAATCATCGATGGGAAACGGCGGCTCGGTCGAGGCGACGTTGATGACGACGACCTGATCGAGCTTGTGAGCTGCGCGAAATTCGCGCAGATCTTTCTGGATGCGTTCGATGGCCTGACGCGGGCTGTCGGCGCGCTGGGCCTCAGGGAGATCGGCCAGCCGGCTGATGGTTGGGCCGGCATTGCATACGCTGCCGGCGCGGATGTTGGCCGCCCACGACTCCAGGTCCGGCCGGCATGCTTCGATCATTTCCGGCTCAAAGACGTTGGAACGCTGGCGCAGTTCGCGTACCGTTTCAAGGAACGAAGCGCGGCGAATGTCGTGGCCGCCGACGACAAATTGTTCCGGGCCGGCCAGGTCCAGTGGCTCGAACAGGGGCAACGCCGTGACCAGACCGCTCGCGTCGATCCGCCCGCGGCGCAGTGCAGCCAGGCCAAGCACCGCGGTGGATCCCACCCCGCCGCAGGCGCCGATCAGCCAGATTCCCAACCGACGTTCAGTCATGGCAACTCCACGCGTCCCCGCTCGATGCACTTTCGATGCCAGGGCCGAACGATTCTCGGCCAGGCATTGCTGAATTCATTCTAATCTATGTGGCCTGTTCCCGAGCGGCGAAAGCTATGCCGAGCGCCGCTTGCGCAGCTTTTCCAGATGAGGCACGGTCGCGAAGGGCTGGGCGAGCGCCTCGATGGTCTCGCCGAGCTGCTGAATGTCGGTGGCGTGCATGCGGCCCAGCTTCTTGGCGTGACCGAGGACGAGATAGCCGATCATCTCGGGATTCAACTCCATGAGCCGGCAACAGGTGGCATCAACGGCAAGGAGGTCGCAGCCCATGATGACGGCGCCGAAGGGCCTGGCCGTGCCGTTGAGCGGGCCGTCCCCTTCCATGCCGACGATGCCGTCGACGATGGCCAGCTCGGGCGTCCGTGTCAAGGCGATGTCCACGATGCTGTTGTCGATGCCGCGCCAATGGAGCTCGTTCTTCGGCCAGCCGTAGCAGATGCCCGGCAGCGTGCCGAACAGGTTCTTGAGCGACAGCGTCGCGCCGGCCCAGTGATGCGTCTTCAGCTTGGGCAGCGAGATCAGCACCTCCGCTTCGGCGACGGTCCTGGCCAGGAAAAGGTAGTCAAGTCCGGTGAGCCGGCCCAGGTTCGGCGATTTCACCGGGACATCGTGGTTGAGATCGACAAAGCGGACGCCGTGCTGCTTGAGCACGTCGCCCAGGCCGCTCTCATCGACGAGGTATTCGACGTTGCGCCAGTGGCCCGGCCCCTCGGCGACGACGATCTCGGCCGCTCCCTCCTGCTTGCACAGCTCGATGACGGCCGAGACAAAACGCGGATCGGTGTTGATGACCTTGTCGCGATGAAACTCTACCAGGTTCGGCTTCAGGACGACGCGCTTGCCTTGCAAGGGAACATGAGCGCGAAAGTACTCGAACTGGCCACGCAGCACGCTGACAAGCTGATCGTCGTAGCTGGGAGCGCGGGCGATGTGCACGCCGGAGAAGGCGGGTGGCGGGCGTAGCTGGCCGACAGCCTTCACCGCCAGGCCGCGGAACCAGCGACCCAATCGCTGCGTCCAGCCAGGCCGAACGGCGGCCGGCAGCGGCGGCTCAGTTGCCGGCGATGCGCTGCCCAGCGCTCCGCCCGTGAGCCGGAATGGATTGCGCTGCCCGACAGGCAACGCCAGCGCTGTCAGTGCCAGCCGTAACGGGGCCGGCTGCACCCAGTTCAGGGCCGCCCGGTGGTCCAGGGCGGCGGCGATGGCTGCATCGAACTGCGGCAGCGCGGCGGCGACTTCCGGGCGCTCCCGGTAGGCATCGAGCGTTAGCTTTATCCAGCACAGGTTCTCGACATCCTGACATGTCGCCTGGCCGAGGAGATAGCGAAGCGCGGCGTTGATGCGCGGATGTTCGATGCCTTGCACGGCGAGCAACATGAGACAGGTCGGCACGGGAATCGGGTCCGTCATGCGGCCGAGGACGCGGCGGTTGCCGTAGTTGATGCCACCCTCGTCCATTGCCCGGTCGAGCAGCAGCCGCAGCCCCTCGGCCACGCGCGGATGGTCGCCCCGTCCCGCCCGGCGCAGGGCGATGCATGCCCAGGCCGTCGGCTCGACCCAGGAGAAATTGCCTTGGCCCCACGGCCAGCCGACCAGCTTCAGGTCGATGTCGTGCAACTCGCCCTGCTCGGTGGTTTCCGGCAACCGGCCGCGCAGCGCGAGCAACCGGTCCACCGCCACTGACAGGGCGGCGTCATCGACGCCCAGGACAGACTTGACGAAGACGACAATGGCGGTAGGCCAGATGGCCTCTTCGCGGCCATTGGCCAGCCGATACATGCCGTCGCTGCCGCGACAGCGCTCGAGCGCATCGCAGCCACTGGCGATGAACTTCTTGTTCGTGTCCGGATCGCCGACCAGTGCCAGGAGCGCCAGGCAGGTCGGCTCTAGCTGCGCCGGCTGGCCTGGAGCGTAACCCCAGCCTCCGTCAGGGGTTATGAGGTCAATCAACTCTGACGTCTGCGATGACTGCTTCACAGCGCGCATTTCTCCACTGGATCGCCGGTGTCCCATGGAGAGTCTACCCCAAGAACGTGATTTTGTCGAAGCGGACGTGCGCGGCCATTCTCCGGCCGGGCCTTGTCGCAACTGGCAAATGCCGCGGAAAACGATATGTTTCCCCGATCAACCAGACGCGCGTCTTAGAGGAGGGTAGCCGGTGGCTCGCATCGTTTGCCAGGTCTTGCAGCGGCCCGATCGCGTCACGTTCATCTGGTCGGAAGGCAAGGCATCGTTTCCTCCCTATCATCTGCGCGGCGGCGAGGCGGCGGCATTGCAGCGGCTGGCGGCGCAGGCGCGGTCTCAGCTGGCAGCCGCGGCCTCGCAAGGCAACGCGGGCCTGGCTTCTCTGCAGAGCACTGGACGAGATCTGTTTCACGCCATCTTTCCCGAACAAGCCGCCGAGATCCGCGACTGGTATCTGGGACTGGAGCGCGCGGGCGCCGTCGAGTCGCTGGAGATCGCCAGCGACGTCCCCGGCCTGGCGCCCTGGAATGTCGTGTGCTCGGACCAGGGCGAGCCGTGGGGCAATGCCTTCGCGCTGGCGGCCGGCCGGCGCGTGAATGCCTGGCGGCAGGTTGGCTTGCTCGATCAGCCCAGTGTGATGCTGGTCGTCGATCCGCGATTGGAAGAGATGCTGCCCGAGGCGGAGAGGGCGCGGCTCAATGACTTCGCCGCCAAGCATGACGTCGAGACGGTCCGCTCGAAGCTGCAGCTCGCATCGTCGCTGGGCGCGCAGCTTCCGGAAGTGCTGTATTTTCTTGGCCGCGTCAGCGAGCGGGGATTGCTGCTGGGCACGGAGGTGCTGTCTCTGGCGGAACTGCGAAACCTGCTCGACGAGGGCAATGGCGACGCGGCGGGCACGCTGATCTTCGTCAATGCCTGCCGCGCCGATGAAACGGCGCCGGATGAGTCTTTCGCGGCGCTGCTTCGCCCGCTGGGCGATGGACTGATCGCCGCCGAGCAGCCGGCGCCCGCCGTGGAGGCGAACCAGTTCGGCTTGACGTTTATGAGCCGCTTCGTCCTGGAGGGAGAACCGCTCGCCAGGGCGCTGCAGCAAGCACGGCTGGCCGTGGGCGTGACCGGCTTGCTGTACTCGGCGTTCTGCCCCGGAAGTCTGCGCGTTGCAATCGGCGAGCAAGACGACGATTCGGGGCTCGTTGCACCGGCACCGCTGCCGCTGCCGGAATCGCCCTATCGACCGCTGTCGCCGTACGACCGCGAGGAGCAGCCGCTGTTCAGCGGCCGCGACCAGGATATTGCCGAGTTCGCCGAGTTGCTGGATCGTCCGGAAACGCGGCTGGCACTGGTACACGGCGCCAGCGGCGTGGGCAAGTCATCGTTCCTCCGCGCCGGCGTGCTGCCCTACCTGGAAGACTGGTCGATCGGCTTCCAGGCGTTGCGTGACCGGAGCGACGAGGAAGCGGCGGCCGCCGAGGCGGAATATCCGGTGGTGTCGATCCGCGCCTCGCAGGACCTGGCCGGCCAGATCGCGGAGGCGCTGTGCGCATACTGTGACAGGCCGTTGACATTCGCCACGCCGGTCGGGACCACGGCCAGAGTGGACTTGCCGGCGTTGCTGCGCGGCGGCGTGTTCGAGGTTCCCGGAATGTCGGAGGCGATACAGGCGATGCCGCCCGACGGCGTGACCGCAGCCCCGCCTTCCGTCGCGGCGCCGCCCCCATTGCCCGAGTTGCCGGACAAGGTGTCGGCCTCCGAACTATGGTCGGCCATGCAGAACGACACCGGCCTGCTGGCGCGTCTGCTCGCCGCCCTGACCGATCGGTTGCCGCATGAACTCATCATCCTCATCGAGCAGGGGGAGGAACTGTTCACGCAGGCGAGCAAGCCGCTGGAGCGGCGGCGCCGGCGGCTGGCCTTGCAAATGCTCGCCCGCTTCACCGAGGTAGCGAGCCAGTGCAAGATCATTCTCTCGCTGCGCACGGAGTTTCTTGGCCAGTTGCTCGAGGACTTTCCCAGGGATGAGAAGCTTGCCTCGTACCTGCTGGAGGACCTGGACGACGACGAGATCGTCTCCGCCATGCAGTTGCCGACCTCGAGCGACCCGGTTCCGTTCACCGATGAGGTGCCGCAAGCGAAGTATCGATTCGTGTTCGAGCAGGGAGTGGTCCGCGAGATCGTCCGCGAAACGCATGGCTCGATCGATCGCCGCGGCAGCATGCTCCCCACGGTTCAGGCCGTGTGCGCGTTGCTGCACGGCATGAGCATCGAGCGTAGCGACCGTGTCATCCGCGCGGGAGACCTGCAATATCTGCTGAAGCGCGGCAAGGGCTTATTTGGATTGTCCGCATACAGCGAGCGCATGCTTGAAAAAATCCTGCCCAGCGCGGGAGACCGCCGCGCTTTCAAGGCGATGGGTGAGCAGTTCATCCAGCGGCACTCGGATGGCAGCGTCGGGCGGCGACTCGTTCCCGTTCGCGAACTGCAGACAGCATGGAAGGGCTACACGCCTCTCAATGATGTACTGGATGGCGCGGCAGTTCCTGGAGGCTTGCTGGAAATCAATACGCTCCTCGTGGGTGGCAAGGAAGAGACCTATGTGTCGCTGGCGCAGGACGGACTGGCCCAGGTTGCAGCCGGCTGGGCGGAGGAAGGCAAACGACAGAAGGCGGTGCGCGGTCGTACCAGCGACCTGCTGTGGATCTTCATTCCGCTGGTGTTCCTGGCGGGCGCGGTGGCCTTTTTCTTCGCGAGGCAGACCGGCGGGGCCGGGCCGGACGAAGGAGCGCTTTCCAGCGAGTTGCAGCGCCTGGTCAAGCAGCAGAAAGCCGCAACCGAGGAGATGCTCGCCTTTCCGATCTTTGTCGGCCGCGTCGGTCTCGCCGACCAGGCCCTGCGTGCCGGCAACGCCTTGCGTGCTCGCCAGTTTCTTCTGGGTCAGGCGGCCAAGCAGCGCGGCTTTGAGTGGTACTACCTGTGGAAGAATTGCCAGCCGCAGACACACGACCTCCTTGGCCATCTCGGCACCATCGAGAGCGTGGCGCTGGCGCCGGACGGCGTGCTGGCGGCATCCGCCAGCGTCGATGGCACGGTGCGTGCCTGGAACGCCGCGACCGGCAAGATCCTGGCGACGTACCTGGGCCACGGCAGTCCCGTCTTCGCGGTGGCGATCGCCGCCGACGGCAAGACCATCGCCTCGGGCGCCGGCGACGGCAAGATTCACATGTGGGAGGTCAGCAGCCTGAAGGAACATGCGCTGGTGAGCAAGGCGGGCAAGGTGCTGGGCGGCCACAAGGGGCCGGTGCTGTCGCTGGCGTTCGCTCCCAGGGACAACGTGCTGGCCTCGGGCGGCGCGGACAAGCTGGCCATCGTCTGGGATCTGGCGAAGGACGACAAGAAGGTTTTCAAGGACCAGGGTGGCGCCATCCAGGCGGTTGCCTTCGCGCCCGACGGCAAGACTCTTGCGGTCGCCGGGACGGATGGGCCGGTCGGCCTCTGGGACATCGCTGCCGCCAAGAAGCGGCACGAGATGAAGGGACACGGCGGGGCGGTGTTCGCGCTGGCCTTTTCCCCTGACGGCAAGAATCTGGCCAGCGGCGGCATCGAGCTGCGCGAGAGCGTTGACATCGGCGCCATCCGCATCTGGGACCCGGAGACGGGCAAGCCCGTCGCCGGCAGCGAGGGGCCAATGCCGAGGATGCGTCATTCCCAGGGGGCGTTCACACTTGGCTATGCGGCGGATGGGCAGACATTGCTGAGCGGCGGCAAGGACAACCTGATCCGCCTCTGGGACCCCGCCAGTGGCGCGCTCAAGGCAGCCATTGCCGGCCACCTTGGCTGGATCCGCAGCCTGGCCAGCAGGGGGCACACCATCGTCACCGGCAGCTTCGACCAGTCGGCGCGCGTCTGGGATGCACGCCATTACCAGAATCCCGCCGTGCTCGAAGGACACAAGGATTGGGTCTGCGCCGTTGCCTTTTCGGAAGACGATCGGCTGCTGGCCTCCGGCAGTCGCGACGGCACGGTCAAGCTCTGGGACCCGGCCAGCGGGCAGGCAATCGCGACGCTGGACATGGGCGCACCGGTGCAGTCCGTTGCATTCACGCCGGGCAAGGGCGTCACGCGCCTGGCCGCCGGCACCTGGGCGGACGCCGGCAAGAGCGAGGTGCGCATCTGGGACGTGGAAAGCGTCAAGGGACAGTGGAAGACGAAGGAACTGCATCGCTTCAAGGAACTCAAGGGCATTGCCGCCGTGGCATTCTCCGCCGACGCTGCAACGCTGGCGGCCGGCGGCGAGGACCGCACCATCCGCATCTGGGATGGCGCCAGCGGCAAGCCGGGCACGATCATCAAGGGACATCCGGGAACGATCCGTTGCCTGGCGTTCGCGCCGGAAAACGACACACTCGCATCCGGCGGCGAGGATCGCTTGCTGATCTTCTGGGACTGGAAGTCGGGCAAGCCGGTCACGGCGCCGATCCCCGCCCACAATGCCGCCGTCACCGCGCTGAGCTTTTTCACAGCGGGCCCGGGAACGACCGTGCTCGCCAGCGCCGGCGACGACCAGGGCATCGACCTGTGGAAGATGGATGAACCGAAGCAGAAACACCGCGGCACATTTCGCGGACACAGCGGTGGACTGCTGGCACTTGCAGCCAGTCCGCGCGGCGACATCATCGCCTCGGCCGGCTGGGACACGACGATCAAGCTGTGGACGGCTCTGAGGCCCGGCAGCGAAGAGCGCTTCACCTTCACGGGCCATACCGGCCCGGTGCGCGGCCTGGCCTTTTCGGGCAACGCCCGCATCCTCGCCTCGGGCAGCCACGACCGCACCATCCGCCTGTGGCACGCCGCGGCGCCGCCGCGACAGAAACATGAGTGAGGCCCAGGCGGGTCGAGAGCGTCAGCCACCGGAGGATACGCCCGTGACACAACAAGACTGGTTGCACAGTGAAGACCCGGCGGCGATGTTTGCCTTCCTGAGCCTGCGAGCGCGCGTCGCTGAACTCAAGCTTTGCTGCGAGTTCAATGGAGCCGATCTGGATCGACAAGCGCAAGCCTGACGAAGTTGCCGGCATCATTCGCGAGCATGTTGATCCTTTCGGCAAGCGCAGTTGATGAGCGGCGCCGGCTGCGGCACACGGTCATAGATTGATGAAACGACAACGATAGCAACCCTGTCCCACCTGGAGATTCAACGTGCGTCGATTGCCTGCGCCTGCTCTGCATATCATTGGCCTGTCCGCGGCGTTGTTCCTGTGTGGCTGCAAGAAGGACGCGCCGCCGCCGACGGATCCGGTCGACGGCAACCTGGAACTGTTGCTGCCCAGGAGCGAGCATCACAAGGACTACACGCCGCCACGCATGACCAGGCTCACCGTGGATGGCAAGGACTTCACCGAACCGCTGGAAACGCGGCGCCGGCTTTCGGTCGAGCCCGGGGAGAACGACAGCGTCAAGGTCGTGTATAGCTTCTGGGCCACCTCGTACACGAACATCATTCGCACGCGCGTGGTGAAGTTGCAGAAGGGCAAGCGCGTCGAGGCCGACCTGACCAGGGAAGATGCCGCCTTTCCCGACGAGATCAAGCCGATCTACTATCCCACTCCCTATTCGGTGGTGCAGAAGATGTGCGAGCTCGGCAAGGTCGGCAAGGGGGACGTGGTCTACGACATCGGCTGCGGCGACGGCCGGCTCGTGGTGATGGCCATCGAAAAGTTCCACGCCAAACGCGGCGTCGGCCGCGACATCAATGCCGATCTCATCAAGGAATGCCAGGCGAATGCCAAGAAGGCCGGCGTTGCCGACCGCGCCGAGTTCCGCGTGGGCGACGCCCTCAAGATCAAGGATCTATCGGAGGCTTCCGTCGTGCTGCTTTACCTCGGCGAGCACCTCAACGAGAAGCTGCGGCCAATCTTGCAGAAGACCCTGAAACCAGGCTCGCGCGTCCTGTCCCACCGCTTCAAGATCGGCGACTGGAAACCGGAGGAAACCGTCAAGTTCACCGCCAAGGGCAACGAAGGCCAGGACGAGGAGTATGTCGTCCACCGCTGGACGATCAAGGCGGCCAAGTAGGGCAGGGCGGCTGAATGGATATACGATTGTGCCTGATCGTCGCCGGGTTCTTGCTGGCGGCCGTCGCGGGTGACGTCAGCGCGGTGCTGCGCGCCTTCCTGTCCACCTTTGCCGACGAGAAGTTCGTCGTGCCCATCTGCTCGGCCATGGGTTTCGCCTACGTGCTGCGCTTCACCGGCTGCGATCAGCATCTCGTGCAGCTGCTCGTGAAGCCGTTGCGGCGCTGCCGCAGTCTCTTGATTCCCGGTACGGTGGCGGTCGGCTTCCTCGTCAACATGCCGGTGGTGAGCCAGACGAGCACGGCGGTCACGATCGGCTCGGTAGTCATCCCGGTCCTGCAGGCGGCCCGCGTGCCGCCGGTCACCATCGGCTCGGCGCTGTTACTGGGCTCGTCCATCGGCGGCGAGTTGCTCAACCAGGGAGCTCCCGAGTTGCGGACCACCGTCACCGAAAGCCAGAAAGCGGCGGAGAGCGTGAAGATGGACGCCGCCGAGTTCACCGGCGCCCAGTGCGTCCGGCGGATCCTGCCGCTCAATCTGCTGGGGCTGGTGGTGGCCACCGCGGTGTTCTGGTGGCTCAGCCGCCGCGACCGGATGCCGCTCGAGCCGGACAGTGAAGAGGGCGCCAGTCGAGCCGAGGGCGAGCCATTTCGCGTGAATTATCTTCGCGCCTTCGTGCCGCTGATCCCGCTCATTCTCCTGTACGCAGCGGCGCCGCCTCTGGAGTTGATCCAGGTGGACCGCGAATGGCTGGTCGATCCACGGCGGGCGGATGCCGCGGGGTTATTCGGCAGCCGTCTGGTGGGCACGGCCATGCTGATCGGCGTACTGGCGGCGGCACTGGCAACGCCAGCCTGCATACCGGGCAGCGTCCGCGCCTTTTTCGAAGGGGCAGGCTACGGCTTCACGCACATCATCTCGTTGATCGTGGCGGCGAGTTGCTTCGGCGCGGGCATCAAGGAGATCGGCGTGGCGGATCTGCTGGGCGAGTTGCTTCGCTTGGCGCCTGGGTTGCTGCTGCCGCTCGCGGGGCTGTTGCCGCTGGCGTTTGCAGTTCTGTGCGGCTCGGGCATGGCGGCGACGCAGAGCCTGTTCGGATTTTTCGCGGGCCCGGCGCTGGCCGCCGGCGCGGACCCTTTGCAGGTCGGCGCGGTGGTGTCGCTGGCGGCCGCCGCCGGCCGGACAATGTCGCCGGTCTCCGCCGTCTGCCTGATGTGCGCCGAGTTGACGGACACCAGGCCGTTGCAACTCGCGCGGCGCGTGGCGCTGCCGCTGCTGTGCAGCGTGATCTCGATTGTGATCGCTGCGATGATTTTCGGGCCGTAGGGACATGGATGCGGAGGTCTCAGGAGAGCCGCCGCTTCGCATGGCCTGTCACTTTCCCTTGGCCCTGACATGCAGCAGGATAATGGGCGTGCATGGTCCGGGCCGGCCGGCGCGGATGTCGGCGGCCCAGGCACGGCTGACAACGATGCCGTAGGTTCCGGGGCGGATTTCCGGATTGATCGTCAGCGGCAGCATTACCTGGTTTTGATCCGGCTTGAGCGCCAGCGGCGTGCGCCAGCCGGTGCCGGCTGCCAGCGTCGGCCCGTCCACCGAGATGCTAATGTCGCGCTTCAGGTCGGCACGGCGATGGACCGTCACCGGGATGTTGATGGTCCCGCCAATCGTGCTGGTGAATTCCTTCGCCGTGGTCTCGAGCCGGCAATCGAGCGGCTCGGCGACGACGGCGCGTGACTGCGTGCTGAAGCGCAGATGCATCCGGTCGTTGTGGGCGCTGCCGAACAGCGTCAACGGCTGGGCAATCCGCTCGATGAGTCTGGCTTCCTGCCTGGCGCGGCCGACGACGGTGAAATTCGCCATGTCGCCGACCTTGGCGTCGGCCGGGGCGGTGATGGTCAGCAACGGCTGCGGCTGCGTCGGCGGCCGGTAGATGCCGTAGTATGAGGGCGACACAAAGGTCGTGCTCCCCTTCCAACCGGGGGCAGTCCTTCCACCTTCAGCTCGATCTCGGCGTCGAGGTTGCCCCAGTGGTGCAACTGCACAACGAAGGCCGCCGTGCTGCCGGGCCCCCAGATCGGGCCGGCGTCCGGCCACTGGTAGAGCATGAAGTCCGGCCGCAACGGCTCGGCCGTCAGCCTGTAGATGGCCGACGGCCCGCCCGTGCCGTTCTGATCGCTGATGCGAATCAGGTACTTGCCGTCCTTCGGCGCGGTGAACGGCAGCCAGCTATCGGCAGACTTGAAGTCGTGGGCACACTGGCCGGCGAACAGCGTGCCGTCGTCATCCTCGGCCAGCTTCTTGCCGGCCTCGTCAAAGACCTCGATCAACGTATCCACCGGCGAGCGCAGATGGCGCTGGGCCGTCGTGGACAGCAGCATGCCCTCGCCCTTCTTCAAGGTGACGCGAAACCAGTCGGCGTCCCCAGGCCTGTCGAAGCGCGCGTTGACGGTGACGGGCATGGTCAGCGACATGGCCTGGGCCGCGTCGTTGTTCGGTTCGCTCTCGATCAGTTCGGGAAACTCGCCGCGGATGAACGGCAATTCCCGGCCGTCGGACAGCGGGTCATCGAACCCTACCGATATCCATGGAGTGATGCCATCGCTCGGCACGGAGATCGACCGCCGCGTTCGCGGTGCGATATGCGGGCCGGTGTACTCGACGGCCAGCTTTTGTCCGCGCTGGCCTCCCGGCGGGAAGACCAGCGTGGGATAGGGGACCTCGCCGACAGTCAGCCGATAGACGGCGCTCTTCGATCCCTTGCCGGCGAGGGCCTGCACGCGCAGGGTGTACTTGCCGTCCGCCTTGACGGCGTACTCCAGCAACGGATCGAGCCCGAGGTTATCGTCCGCGGCGGCCAGTACCTTGCCCTTGTCGTCGAGCAGTTCCAGGCCGGTGTCGAGGAAGCCGCCGCCGCCGGCGGGATTGCGCATGCGCGAGTCCATGCCGTGGGCGTGGATGGCGGCGACCAGCCGTTGTCCAGCCCTGGCCTGGAAGCGAAAGCAATCGACATCGAAGTCCGGATCGAGCCGGCCGTTGATGACGGCCGGCAGCACGACATCCTGGGGCCTGGCCGGCAGGTTGTTGGGTTCCTTCTCGATGATCTCGGGCAGCCGGCTGACGAAGAACAGGCGACAGTTGGTGAGTCCGCTGCCGACGCCGCGCAGGCGGACCAGCCGAACGCCGGGCGCCGCATCCTTGGAGATCGCGAAGGTCGCCGTGGCCGCGATGGGGCTGATGACCTTGACATTGCTCGCGGAAAGTCCCGGCGGTCCTTCGATGAGGACCTCCTTCGCTCCCGTCATCCCCGGCATGCCGCCGAACTCGACCTCGACGGATTGCCCCTGCCGGCCGCCGGCCGGATAGATGTAGTACATCGTCGAATCCGGCTGCCGCAGGGTCTGGGCCTTCGAACACAACGGCAACGACAGGGCAGCCAGCAAAATCGCCAATCGACGAAACGATGACATGGCAAATCCTCTTCGCTAGGGGCTCCGAGGCTGTCCGCAAAGGGGGCCGGGCGTCAAGGCGCGAATCGAGGCTCACTGGCGCTCACCTGTGTATGGCCCGTCGCAATAAATCTGCAACATCTCTATTGACACATAGAGCCTGTCTATTGTCTAGTTTGCGGTTATGGAAAGCAGTAACCAAGGAAGGTACTCGACCCTTGATGTACGGGTGCGAGCTG
>Ga0194131_10000878_pt1 | contig 52302 bp, 53 predicted proteins | sample TA2KigO120mmetaG_FD_148631 | JGI IMG/M metagenome (GOLD analysis project Ga0194131, IMG submission 148631) | Freshwater microbial communities from Lake Tanganyika, Tanzania - TA2015053 Kigoma Offshore 120m | ecosystem: Environmental > Aquatic > Freshwater > Lake | place: Tanzania: Lake...
CGTTGGTCGTACACACCGAACGGTGGCGAGGCGTCCGGGCGCACCGACGTCAGCGTCGCGACGTCGAGGCGCACGCTCCACGCGAGCAGCAGGAGCGCCAAGGACGCCAACACGCCCAGGTGACGACGGCAGTACGTCGAGACCTCGACGCCCGCGCGCGACACCCGAAGGCTCGGCGTGATCGCGTAGAGCGCGACAACCACGAGCGACACCGTGATCACGGCGCGCGCGGCCAACCGAAACACCTGCGCCTCAAACGGGAGCCAGGCAATCGGGTAGGCGAGATCGGTGTCCAGCAGGAAGTCGCGTTCGTCGAAGGGCTCCGCGTAGCGGGCCAGCGCGAAGACGCTCCAGTCCACCGGCTGCGCAATCAACGCCACGCCGATCACGCCGGCCAGCACGACCACCGCCAGATGCAGCACCGCGGGCGAGACCGCCTCGCCGATCTCGATGTTGCCGAGCCGGCGCGGCAGCACGAGCGAGACGATCGAGCGGCGGAGTGCAAGCAGGTTCAGGTACGCGAAACCCACCACCGTCACGCCGGCGACGCCGTACCAGGCGAGCGCGTGCGCCATCCGGGCGCGATACACCTCGCCGCCGCCGATCGCGTCATACCATGCCCATTCCGCGTAGCCGCTGGCGGCCACGCGCCCGATGATGAGGAGCGCGGCGACCGACGCGACCAGCGCCCAGAACGGTCGGCGCATCAACCCAGGCCGGCCAGCTCCGGAACGGCGACGCCCTGCGTCGCGAGCCACGACGCGAAGTCGTCGCGAATCTGGTGCAAGCGTTCCCGGCTTCGCGCCTCAAACCTGAGCACAAGGATCGGTTGCGTGTTTGACGCGCGCACCAGGCCCCAACCATCGCCGTAGAGGACGCGTGCGCCGTCCACATCCACGACTTCACGCTGGCCCCGGAAGTGCGCGACCGCTTGCGTGACCACCTCGAACTTGCGCGCATCGTCGCAGTCCACGCGGATCTCCGGCGTGGACACGAAGGCCGGAACGTCCGCGAGCATCTCGGTTACCGACCGCCCGGCGCCGGCCGCGATCCGGCAGAGCCGTCCGGCGGCGTAGATCGCGTCGTCGTGACCCAGGAAGCCTTCGCTGAAGAACATGTGCCCCGACATTTCGCCCGCGACCGGCGCGCCAAGCTCCCGCATCTTCTCCTTGATCAGCGAATGCCCGGTCTTCCACATCACCGGTGTGCCGCCGGCAGCCGTGATCGCGTCCGGCAGGGCCTGGGAACACTTCACGTCGAAGATGATCGGCTCGCGCTGGCCGCTGCGCTGCAGGACATCACGCGCGTAGAGGAGCAGGAGGTAGTCGCCCCAGACGACCTGCCCCGCCCCGTCCACCAGGCCGATACGATCCGCGTCGCCGTCGAACCCGATCCCGAAGTCGCAACGCTCGCGCCGCACCGTGGCGATCAGGTCCTGGAGATTCTCGAGCACCGTCGGATCAGGATGGTGATTCGGAAACGTGCCATCCGAATCGCCGAACAGCAGTGTCACGCCAACGCCGAGGCGCTTGAAGAATCGCTCGGCCACAAGCGCACCGGCGCCGTTCCCGCAGTCCACGGCGATTTGCAGCGGGCGCCCCCGAAACGTCGGCACCGGTCCGATCCGGGCCACGAGGTCATCCACGTAGGCGTCCAGCACCCCGCGCTTGACGAGCGCGCCTCCCGCCGGTCGCGCTGACGCATGCGCCGGCGCGTCCGCCTCGGGGGCCTCGACGCGGCTGGCCAGTTCGAACAGGTGCTGCAACGCATCGCCGTGCAAGGACTGCCCGCCGACCGAGATCTTCATCCCGTTGAACTCCGGCGGATTGTGCGAACCCGTGATCTGGATGCCGCAGCCGACCCTGAGGTGGTGCAAGGCCCAGTAGAGCGCAGGGGTTGGCACGACGCCGATGTCCGTCACATTGACGCCACCGGTGCGGAGTCCCCGGATCAGCGCGTCGCGAAGCCCACTGCCGCTGGGGCGATTATCGCGGCCGACCACGACCTTCTTCGGCTCCCGGCGCTCCTCGAGCAGCGCGGCCATACCGCGACCGATCGCCTCGGCGCCGGCTTCGGTGAGGTCGCGAGCGACCACGCCGCGAATATCGTACTGACGAAAGATGCTCCGGGACAGCATGGGACCGAATATCGCGACGAGAGCGGCCGTTCTGCTACGCGCGCAGGCGGCCGAGGCCGCTACGGAGCGTTCGTGGTAACCGCGGTCGGCCGGGCGCCCAGGGCGTTGTCCTTCGCCCAGGTCGCGAGCGTGTTCGGGAACAAGCCAAGCAGGAGGATCAGCGCGACGCTGCCAACCAGCACAGCCTGCGTGAGCGGATACACCGGCCCGGGCTCGTCAGCGTCCTCAGGACGCGGCTTCATGAACATCACGCGAACGACATGGAGGTAGTAGCCCGCGGACACCACCGACGTCAGCACAAGCACGATCGCCAGGGGCGTAAGCTCGCGCGGCGACGTGATGGCGGCCTGGAGCACGTACCATTTCGCGAAGAAGCCAACCCCACCGAAGATCGGGAATCCCAGCAGGGCGAGCATGCAGATCGCAAAACCGACGGCGAGCCACGGGCGCGTGGTCCACAGGCCCTCGTAATCCCGGATCAGCGCGCCACGCGAGCCGGTGGGCGCCATCACGGACACGATGGCGAAGGCGCCGAAGGTCGCGAGCGTGTAGGCGATACCGTAAAACAGGAACGCGGCCGACCCGAGCCCAGTGCCCGCCGCGACGGCCACGAGCAGGTAACCACCGTGGACAATGCTGGAGTACGCGAGCATGCGCTTCACGTTCCGCTGGGCGAGCGCAATCGCATTGCCCGCCACCATCGTTACGGCGGCCAGCCACCAGATCGGCGTGAGCCAACTTCCGTCCAGCAGCGAGAACGCCTCGAGCCACGCGCGGAGGAACATCGCGAAGGCCGCGGCCTTCACCGCGGCCGCCATGTAGGCGGTGATCGGCGTTGGAGCGCCCTCGTACACGTCCGGCGCCCACATGTGGAACGGCACGGCGGCAATCTTGAACGCGAACCCGACCAGCAGCAGCCCGACGCCGACCAGCAGCATGCCGTGGCCCGCGAGCCCGAATGTGCCGATCCGCTCGCCGATCACGCCGAGGTGGGTCGAGCCCGTCGCCCCGTAGATCAGTGCGATGCCGTACAGCAGGAACCCCGTGGAAAACGCGCCGAGGAGGAAGTACTTGAGGGCGCCCTCCGCCGACCGCGCGCTCGACCGATTGATGCCCGCGAGCACGTACACGGCGATCGACATCATCTCGACACCGAGGAAGACGATCATCAGGTCGCGCGCCGCCGCCAGCACCATCATCCCCGCCGTCGCAAACAGCACCAGCACGTGCGACTCAGCCGCGACAATCCGGTCGCGCGGGTTGGCCTCGATCCCAAGCGCAATGGTCGCAGCGGCGCCGACGAGGAATACCAGGTTCACCGCCCACCGGAACCCATCAACGGCGATGATCCCGTGCACCGTGGTCGAGCTGGCATTCGTCGCGTACCACGACATGGTCGCGATCGTCGCCACCAGCACGCCCAGCGCCATCAGGCCGACGCGCCGCTGATGCCCGGCGCTCTCCGGCCGAAACGCCGCGACGAGCATCAAGACCATCGCGCCGACGATCAGCACGAGGTCCGGGCCGAGGGCCTGCAGCAGCCCGGTGGGCGTCGAAACGTCGAAGCTCATCGTCCCTGCCCCGCCACGGAACCGTCCGCTCCCATGCCGTGTACGCGTTCGATCACGCGGTTAGCCGCCGCCTGCGTCCGCTCGAGGACCGGCTTCGGGTAGAGGCCGAGCCAGAGGATCCCGGCGATGAACGGCACCAGCAAGCCGAGTTCGCGCGCATTGAGGTCCTTCAGCGCCTGATTCTCGGGCTTGCTCAGTGGATTGTAGATGATCCGCTGCAGCGCCCACAGGAGGTACACCGCCGCAAAGATGACGACCGTCGCGGCGATCACCGACGCGATCGGCTCCGTGCGGAACGCCCCGACCAGCACCAGGAACTCCCCGACGAACCCATTGGTCCCCGGCACGCCGATCGAACTGAGCGCGACGATCGTGAGCATCACGGCGAACAGCGGCATGACCTTCGCGATACCGCCAAAGTCCGCCAGCTGCCGTGTGTGCCGACGCTCGTAGATCATGCCGATCAGGAGGAAGAGCGCGCCCGTCGAGATCCCGTGGTTGATGTTGACCATCAGGGCGCCCTGCAGCGACTGCGTGGTGAACGCGAAGATGCCGAGCATCACGAAGCCCAGGTGGCTCACGGAGCTGTACGCGACGAGCTTCTTGAAATCGGGCTGCACCATGGACACCAGCGCGCCGTAGACGATTCCCACCACGGCGAGGATCACGATGGCGGAGCGGACCGCCGGGTTCGTGGCCGCGTCCGGAAACAGCGGGAGCGCGAATCGTACGAAGCCGAACGTGCCCATCTTCAGCATGATCGAGGCCAGCACCACGGAGCCGGCCGTGGGCGCCTCCACGTGCGCATCGGGCAGCCATGTGTGGAACGGCCACATCGGGACCTTCACGGCGAACGCGAGGAAGAAGGCGCCGAAGAGCCACAGCGACGCCATTCCCGGATACGTCGCGCCACTCACGATGACGTCGTAGGCGAACACGGGACGCCCAAGGGGGTCGGCCGCCGTCAATCCGATATACAGGATCGCGACGAGCATGACGAGCGACCCCAGCATCGTAAACAGGAAGAACTTCAGGCTGGCGTACAAGCGGCGTTGGCCGCCCCACATACCGATGATCAGGTACATGGGCACGAGCATCAATTCCCAGAATACGTAGAACAGCGCCAGGTCCAGCGCCATGAAGACGCCGAGCATGCCGGTCGTGAGCACGAGCAGCATGGCGTAGAACAGGTGTGCGCGTTCCCGGATGCTGGTCCAGCTGCCCAGCACGGTGAGCGGCATCAGCAGCGTGGTCAGCAGGATCAGCATCGTCGCGATGCCATCCACGCCCACGCGGTAGAAGATGCCCCACGCAGGAATCCACGGGACCGCGACGTAGCCCGACCAGAGCGGGCTGCTGTAGTCCACGGACCACCACAGCCCGAGCGACACAACGGCTTCCGCGGTGAAGACGACCAGGGCCAGCTTGCGCGCCGCCGACGTGCGAGCCGTTTCGTCCGCGTGCCGCATCGCCGCACCCTGAGCCCACAGCGCGAGTGCGCCGAGCACCGGGAGGGCGAGCAGGACCGTCAGGATCCAGTTGTTGTAGCTGATTGACGCGAGCAGTCCGTGCATCGCCTAGTTCCCTGCCGTGAAGGCGCGAAGCACCACGACGGCCCCGATCACGAGCAGCCAGGCGTAGGTTCCCACACGCCCCGTTTGCAGCTGGCTGCCGATCCAGCCGGCGAACCGCGTGACCGCCGCGCTCCCGTTGGCGCCAAGCGTGTCGATCAGGCCGACATCCACACCCTTCCAGAGCACGGAACGCGACAGCGCATGGATCGGGCGCACGACGAGCGCGTCGTAGATCTCGTCCACGTACCACTTCCGCTCAAGGATCCGCTCGAACCCACGCGACGGTTCCGACGCGTCCTTCGTCAGCAGCGCCTCGGGCTTGAGGCGCGCCTTGGCTATGGCGATGCCGGCAATCGCGATCACGATCGCGCCGGCAATGAGCATTTGCTCCGTGGAGACGGCGACATGTGCGGCGCCGCCGCTCACCCGGGCCGTCGCCTCACCGACCACGGGCTCGAGCCAGTGCTCCAGCGTCTCCGCAGGACCGAGCGGCACCATGTGCGTGATGACTTCCGGGAGGTTCAGCCAGCCCCCGAACAGGCTCAGCACGCCCAGCACGACCAGCGGCCCGGTCATGACCCATGGGGCCTCCGCGAGGTGCGGGCGTGACTTTTCGTCCGTGCGGTTGGGGCCGTGGAACGTGTACAGCATCATGCGCGTCATGTAGATCGCCGTGATCAGGGCCGACGCGAGCCCAAGGATCCACACGAGGTACAGGACCGTGCTGCCCGACATGCCCAGCAGCGAGGCATCGGCGAGCGTGGATTCGTGCGCCCGCGAGTACGCCGCGCTGAGGATCTCGTCCTTCGAGAAGAACCCTGAGAACGGCGGCACGCCGGCAATCGCGAGCGTGGCGATCCACAGGAGCGTCCACGTGACCGGCATCATCGCCTTGAGGCCGCCCATATTGCGCATGTCCTGCGCGTCGTCGCCGTGGTTGTGCGTCGCATGGTAGGCCCGGTGCATCGCGAAGATCACCGAACCGGACCCGAGGAACAGCAGCGCCTTGAAGAACGCGTGCGTCACCAGGTGGAACACGCCGGCCGTGTACGCGCCGACGCCCACACCGATGAACATGTACCCCAGCTGCGACACCGTGGAATACGCGAGGACCTTCTTGATATCCCACTGCTTCAGGCCGATGGACGCGGCGAAGATCGCCGTCAGGCCACCGACGAGCGCGACGGTGAGCGACGCCACCGGCGCGAGCGAAAACAGCACCGAGCTGCGCGCGATCAGGAACACACCGGCGGTGACCATGGTCGCGGCATGGATCAGCGCCGAGACCGGCGTCGGGCCCGCCATGGCATCGGGCAACCAGGTGAACAGCGGGATCTGCGCGCTCTTGCCGGTGCAGCCGATGAACAGGAAGAGGCAGATCGCCGTGACCACCGCACCGCCGGGCTCGAGCGTGCCGGCATTCGCCGCGATCGCCGTGTAGTCCAGCGTGCCGAGGTGCGCGAACAGGAGGAACATCGCGACCATGAAACCGAAGTCGCCGATTCGGTTGACCACGAACGCCTTCTTGCCCGCATCCGCATTCGCCTGCTCGCTGAACCAGAACCCGATCAGCAGGTACGAACACAAGCCAACGCCTTCCCACCCCACGAAGGTGACGACGTAGTTCGCGCCCAGGACGAGCAGCAACATGAAGAACACGAAGAGGTTCAGGTACGCGAAGTACCGCGGGTACCCCGGATCGTCCTGCATGTACCCGACGCTGAACACATGGATGAGCGAACCGATCCCCGTGATCACGAGGACCATCACCATCGAGAGCGCGTCAAGCTGGAGGGCCGCGTCGAGCTTGAAGTCCCCGACGGGCATCCAGGAGAACAGGCGCGAAACGAAGGGCGCGTCCGCCTCGACGCCGCGCATGGCGAAGAACATGGCGAGCGCCAGCACGAACGACGCGATCAGTACGCCCGGGCCGATGATGCTGGTGATCGCGGCATACCGATGCCGCGGCGGATGCGCATCATGCGCGTCATGCGCGTGGGCATCGTGCGCGTGGGCATCGTGCGCGTCGTGCGCGTGAGCGCCGTGCCCGGCGTGGGCATGATCGGCGTCCGCTGACGGATCCGCTGGGCCCAGCTTCGTTGCGGCCTGCAGCGAGAGCAGGCCGTTGATGACAAACCCGATCAGCGGCAGCGTCGGCAACCACCAGACAAACCTGGCGGCCGTCTCGGCCAAGGGGTGAACGGTCTCCTGGAGCAACATGCGGTCAGCCCCTGAGCAGGTTGATGTCCTGCAGGTTGACCGACTTCTTGTGCCGGAAGATGGCGATGATGATCGCGAGGCCGACCGCGGCTTCCGCGGCGGCCACCGTCATCACGAAGATCACGAACACCTGCCCCGTCGCACCATACAGCTTCGACAGCGCGACAAACGACAGGTTCACCGCATTGAGCATCAGCTCGACGCACATGAACACGATGATCGCGTTCCGGCGCGTCAACACGCCGATCACGCCGATCGTGAAGAGGGCCGCGGAAAGCGTCAGCGATTCAACGAGCATGGTTCAGGCGCTCCGCTTCTTGGCGAGGACCACGGCACCCACGATCGCCACCAGCAGCAGCACGCTCGTCAACTCGAAGGCAAGCAGGTACTCGTTGAACAGCGGCGCCGCCACCGGGCCGATGATGCCACCCGGCTGGTCCACGGCCGGCAACGCCGCCCCCACGGGCAACACCAGCTCGGGCGTGAGCGCGTTGCGCGACAGCGCGAGCAACTGCGCCACCAGTCCCAGCCCAACGAACCCCGCCGCGATCCGGCCGAACCGGCCACGCATGTCGCCAAGCTCGGACGGGTGCCCGAGATTGAGCAACATGACGACGAACAGGAACACCACCATGATCGCGCCGGCGTACACCAGGACCTGCATCATGCCGATGAACTCCGCGCCGATCATGACGTAGAGCGCGGCCAGCGCGAACATCACGACGACGAGCCACATCGCGGCCGCCACCGGGCTCTTCCGCGTCACGAAAATGATCGCGCCCACCAGCGCCACCAGGCCGAACAGGTAGAAGTGGAACGTGAAGAAGAGCGGAAGGACTTCCTGGCCGATCACGACTATTCCCCCTTCGGGTCGGCAGGGTCCCACATCTCGCACACCGCGTGCGACTGCGACGTCAGGCGTTCGAGGTCGTACACGAAGCGGTCGCGGCTGTACTCGGCGTTCTCGTAGTGCCGACCGACGTGGATCGCCTCTTCCGGGCACACTTCCTGGCAGTAGCCGCAGAAGATGCAGCGAAACTCGTCAATCTCGAAGACGAGCGGATAGCGATTCCCGTCCTCGTCCTCACCCGGCACCAGCTTGATGCAGTTGGCCGGGCACACGGTCGGGCAGAGTCCGCAGGCGACGCACTTCGCCTTTCCGTCTTCGGTCGTCAACATGCGGTGCGTCCCGCGCCAGCGCGGGGAGATGTCCCAACGCTCCTCAGGGTACTGCACGGTGACCTTGTGGGGGTCCACAAGGTGCTTGAAGGTCAGCGCGAGTCCCTTCACCGTCGCGCGCAGGTAGCTGACCTCGCCGACGGGACGCTCGAGCACCTTGACCTTGATCGTCATGCGCCGGTTCCTCGGCCTGCCAGGTGGCTGCGGCCGGTCGCCATGGCGCGCAGGCGCTCGACGCGCGACCGGTCGAGACGTGAGTAGGCCGGGCTGATCAAGCGGCCCTTGTCGAGCACGAACAGGATACCGCCCATCAGCACCGCGTTGAGGGCGAACAGGATCGCGCCGAACATCGGGCCGCGGGCGATGCCCGCCATGTCGAGTGCCAGCACCGTCGCGGCAATCACGATCACGTACACGAGCGCCATCGGCAGCAGCACCTTCCAGCCGAGCGACATGAGCTGATCGTACCGGAAGCGCGGCAGCGTCCATCGGATCCAGATGTAGAACAGCACGAAGAGGATCACCTTGGTCGCGAACGCGCCGAACGTAAGCAGCGCCTTGAGCACCGTGGCGTCACCGGTGTTGTCCCACTTCGTGAACGGGATGTCCCAGCCGCCAAAGAACAGCGTGGCCATCATGGCGCTCGCCGTGATCATGTTGGCGTATTCAGAGATCGGGAACATCGAGAACTTCATCGCGCTGTATTCCGTGTGGTAGCCGGCGATGAGCTCCGATTCCGCTTCGGGCAGGTCGAACGGCACGCGGTTGGTCTCCGCGAACGCGGCGATGAGGAAGATGAAAGCCGCGACGGAGAGCAGGAACGCATTCCAGCCCATCTGGGCCTGTTGCTGCACGACTTCGTTCAGCGACACGTTGCCGGCGAGCAGGAGCACGCAGACCGTACTCATCCCCATGGCGATCTCGTAGCTGACCATCTGCGCGCTCGACCGAAGTCCGCCAAGCAACGCGTACTTGTTGTTCGACGCCCATCCCGCGAGCACGATCCCATACACACCCAGCGACGAGATGGCGAGCGTGAACAGGAAACCCACGGGAAGGTCTGCCACGACGAGGTCGATCCGTCCCCACAGCGTCGGCAGCGGCGCGCCGAACGGGATCACCGCCCACGTCATCATGGCGGGCACGAACGCGATGCCCGGCGCGAGCACGAAGAGCGCCTTGCTGACGTACGACGGGTACGTCTCCTCCTTCATGATGTTCTTGATGCCGTCCGCGGCGACCTGGAGGATGCCCTGCGGTCCCACGCGGTTCGGACCGTGGCGATCCTGGATCCACGCCGACACGCGGCGCTCGGCGAAGGTCGAGTACGCGACGCCGACCATGTAGATCGTGAAAATCACGATCATCTTGATCACGGTCGCGATCAGGAAGACGCCGGTCGACGGCGGCAACTGCGGATGCGGGAGCTGCAGGATCAGCGTCGGTTCGATCATCGCCCCGCCCCCGCCGTGGCGCCGGCGGCGGCCGCGCCGCGGGTGCCCAGCTGGTCGAACGTCATGCCGGCGAACGCGGCATGGGCCTTCGCCATCGCGGCAAACGCGTCGGCGGCCGTGAGGAAGTTCGCTTCACCCTTGAGCGCGATCAGGAGATCCGCCACCGCGCTCCAGGCCGGGCGGGCGTGCCCCGGGGCCGGCCGTGCCTGGAAGTAGCGTTGCACGTGCCCGCGCAGGTTGGTGACCGTGCCATCGTGCTCGGCGATGTTCGCGATCGGCAGCACCGCCGCGGCCTTCACCCCCGCGGCAACCACCGTTCCGAGGTACACGACCCGCCCGGCTGCCGCGAGTGCGCCCGCGGGCACCGATGCGGGGTCCACATCCACCAGCACCAGCGTGTCGCCGGCGCCCAGGCCACGGTACGGGTCATCCGCTCGAGACGCCCCGAGCAACTCGGCGCCATACGCGTTGGCGGCGCGATCCGCGCGCAGGGCAAGGTCCTCGACGCCCGGCAGCAACGCTTCCGGGCCCTGCGGCACGGTGAACCGGACGCTTCCGCCAGTCTTCTTCGCCAGGACGCCGAGCAGGAAGAACGCCTCGTTGCCCAGCGACGCGTTCGCCACGATGTGTGCACGCTTGCCGTTGAGGGCGGACGCCGCCGCCGCGACCGCGGCATCCCAGTGACACTCGGTGCCCGCCGCCGTCGGCGCCAGGCAACGATCCTGGCGGTTCATCCAGCGGTAGTTGAGGCGGCCTTCGTCACAGATGAAGAACGCGTTGACGTCGGGATTGCCGCGCGGCTTGATGCGCACGACGGCGTTGTCCCGCGTTTCCAGCGTGACGTTGCAACCCTGCGAGCACCCCGTGCAGATCGAGGGGGCGCGGTCGAGCTCCCACGCGCGCGCCTTGTTCAGGAAGTCCTTCGACAGCAATGCGCCCACCGGGCACAGGTCCACCACGTTCCCGGCCCAAGCCTGGGTCAGGTCCGCATCAGGCGCCTTGGCGATCACCGCCCGGTCACCACGCTCTGCCACGCACAGCGCCGACTCCTGCTGGACGTCGTCCATGAACCGCACGCAGCGTGTGCACAGGATGCAGCGGTTCGGGACGTACAACACGTCCCCGCCGAAGTCTTCCACCGGATTGAACCGCTTCGGCTCGCGGTAGCGCGAGTCGGCGCGGCCTTCCTGGAACGTGTAGTCCTGCAGTTCGCATTCGCCGGACTGGTCGCAAATCGGGCAGTCGAGCGGATGATTGATCAGCAGCATCTCGAGCACGCCCTTGCGCGCTTCGAGCGACTTGTCGTCGTGGACGCGCACGACCTGACCTTCGGCCACGGTCGTCGCGCAGCTGGGCATGAGCTTCGGCGCCTTCTCAACATCCACCAGGCACATGCGGCAGACGCCGGCCACCGGCAGCCCCGGGTGATAGCAATAGTGGGGGATCAGCACGCCAGCGGCCTTGGCCGCCTCGAGGATCGACGTCCCGGCGGGCACGGACACCGGACGACCCTCGATCGTCAGGTTCACCATCGCCGGGGCCGTCATGGTGTGGCCGCCCCCGCGAAGGCCGCGCCGCCCGCGACCGCGACCTTGCTCGTGCGCTTGCCGGTGATCAGCGCCTCAAACTCGTGCCGGAACTTCTGCAGGCCGCTGACCACGGGCGCCGCGCAGGAATCGCTGAGCACGCAGATCGTCTTGCCCGTCATGTTCTCGGCGATCGAGAGCAGCGTGTCGAGGTCCTCGAACGTCCCCTGCCCGTCCACGATGCGCTCGAGGATCTTCGTGGTCCACGCGGTGCCTTCACGGCATTGCGTGCACTGGGCGCAGCTCTCGTGCGCGTAGAACCGCGCGAGCCGTGCGATCATCCGCGGCATGGACTGGGCGTCATCGAAGATGATCACGCCACCCGAGCCAAGCTGCGTGCCCTGCGCGACGAACCCTTCGTAGTCCATCAAGGTCGCCTCGGCCTCTTCCATCGTCTGGATCGGCACGGACGAGCCGCCGGGGATGATCGCCTTGAACTTGCGCCCCGCCGGCGGTCCACCGCAGAGATCGTAGAGGAAATCCTTGAACGGGAACCCCATGACCACTTCGTAGTTGCCCGGCCGCGCCACGTTGCCGCACACGGAGAAGAGCTTCGTCCCCGTGCTCTTCGGGTTGGACAACGACATGGCCTTGTACCACTCGGCGCCGTTGTTGAGGATGTGCGGCACCGCCGCAAGCGTCTCGACGTTGTTGATCGTGGTCGGCTGCGAGAACAGGCCCGACACGGCCGGGAACGGCGGCTTGATGCGCGGATTGCCGCGCTTGCCTTCCAGCGAGTTCATCAGCGCGGTTTCCTCGCCGCAGATGTACGCGCCCGCTCCCTTGTGCACGTGCACGTCCACCCGCTTGCCGCTCCCCATGGCGTTCGCGCCCAGCAGGCCGGCCGCGTACGCCTCGGCGACTGCGGCCTCCATGCGACGGATCGGCTCGTCGAACTCGCCGCGGATATAGATGTACGCCGTCTCCGCCCCGATCGCGTAGGCGCCGACCGCGCACCCTTCGACAAGCGCGTGCGGCGTCCAGCGCATGATCTCGCGGTCCTTGAACGTGCCGGGCTCGGATTCGTCCGCGTTGCAGCACAGGTAGTGCGGCTTGCCGTCGCCCGGCTTCATGAACGACCACTTCATGCCGGTCGGGAAGCCGGCGCCACCACGGCCGCGGAGTCCGGACTGCTTGACGGTGTCCACGAGCTGCGCGGGCTGGGAAGCAAGCGCCTGCTCGAGCGCGCGGTATCCGCCGCGCTTCTTCCATCCGTCGAGCGAGCGGGCATCGGGGTCGCCGAAGTGCTTCGAGAGTACCGCGGTCTCGCGTGGATGGGACTTGTGGGGGTACCCCATTACTTCAACCCCGCGAGAATCTGCGGCACCTTGTCCGCCGTCACGTTCTCGATCGTGTCCGCGTTGATTTGCACCGGCGTCGCAAACCCGCAGGCGCCGAGGCACTCGACCTCGATGACCGTGTACTTGCCGTCGGGTGAGGTGACCCCCAGCTCGTTGCAGCCCGTGTGCTTCAAGAACGCCTCGGTCACCTTGTCAGCACCGGCGCAGAGGCACGGCGAGGTCGTGCAGACCTGGATGAAGTGCTTCCCGACCGGATGTTGGTGGTACATGGTGTAGAACGTCACCACGCCCTTCACGTAGGCCGGCGTCAGGTCGAGGCACTTGGCGACCTCCGCCATGCCCTCCTCGCTGACCCACCCCTGCACTTCCTGGACGATCCAGAGCGCGGGCAGGAGCGCCGCCTGCTTGTTCGGGTAGCGAAGCAGGATGGCGTCCAGGTCGGCCTTTCGCTTGCCGACGAAGACCGCTTCGTAGGGAGCCGTGCCGTGCGCACTCACCGGTCGATCTCTCCCATCACGATGTCGATGGATGCGTTGATCGCGATCACGTCCGAGAGCAGGTGCCCCTCGACCATCTTCGGGATCGCGGAGAGGTTCACGAAACTCGGCGGGCGAATGCGCCAACGAGCCGGCTTCGAGGAACCGTCGGACACCATGTAGTAGCCCTTCTCGCCCTTTGGGCTCTCGACCGCGACGTAGCACTCGCCGATCGGCGGGCGCGGCCCTTCCATCACGTTCTTGAAGTGATGGATCATGGATTCCATCTCGCTCGTCGCCTTGTGCTTGGGCGGGAGCACCAGGCGCGGATCGTCCACGTTCACCGGACCGTCCGGCAGGCGCTTCACCGCCTGCTCGAGGATCCGCACCGACTGCCGCATTTCTTCCACGCGTACCAGGAACCGATCGTAGACGTCGCCGTTCGTGCCCACCGGGACGTCGAAGTCGTACGTCTCGTAGTCGAGGTACGGGAAATCCTTCCGGACATCGTACGCCACGCCACTGGCCCGCAGCAGCGGGCCGGACAGCCCGTAGTTGATCGCTTCGTCCGGACTCATGACGCCGAGCCCGACGGTCCGACCGACCCAGATCGCGTTCCGCGTGAGCATGCGCTCACACTCGTCGATCGTCTTCGGGAAGGTCCGGATGAAGCCCTGCAGGCCCTCGAGCCACTTGTCCGGGATGTCGGCCGCCATCCCGCCGACGCGTGTGGCGCTGGTCGTAAGCCGCGCACCCACCCAGCCTTCGAGCAGGTTGTAGATGTTCTCGCGTTCCTGGAAGCCCCAGAGGAACGGGGTGAACGCCCCGATATCAATGCAGGTCGTGCCCATCCACACCAGGTGCGATGCGATACGCGACAGCTCCATCGCAATGACGCGGAGGACGGTGCACCGCTCCGTGATGTCAATGGCGAACAGGCGCTCGGCGCCCAGGGCAAACGCGACGTTGTTGCCGATCGAGTTGAGGTAATCCTCGCGATCGGTCCACGGGATGATCTGGTTGTACTGTCGGTACTCACCGATCTTCTCGAAGCCGCAATGCAGGTAGCCAACGTGCGGGATGCAGCGCACCACGGTCTCGCCGTCGAGCTCGAGCACGAGGCGGAGCACTCCGTGCGTCGCCGGGTGCTGCGGCCCGATGTTGATGAGCATGTGCTCGCCTTCGAGGTCCGGCTCCAGGGCCGGAGGCGCAGCGACCGCGGTGGCCATGTCGCCGCCGACCACGAGCGGCACGCGCTGGGGCTTCCCATCCGGCGAGAGGCCGGTGGTCGACAGTTCGACCTCGACGGTGCGCGTCGTCCCGGTGGTCATCGCTATTCGCCCGTCTTCTCGCCGGACGCGAGCCGGCGCCGCATGTCGGCGGGAAGTTCCTCGAACGCGTCGGCGATCGAGAGTTCCTCCATCGAGTACCGGGCCTCGGGATTGGCGGCGAGCGCATTCCGGAGCTGCTCCGAACGACTCAGGCGACCGCGCAGCGGAAAGTCCTTTCGCAGCGGGAAGCCTTCGCGGTACTGCTCCCACAGCAGGATGCGCCGCAAGTCCGGGTGGCCGACAAACTCGATGCCGAACATGTCGTAGCACTCGCGCTCGAGCCAATCCGCGGCCTTGTAGATGTCCCACACGCTCGGCACCGACAGCGCGGTCCCCTTCGGCAACTCGACCTTGACCCGGATGAACCGGCGGAACCGGAGCGAGCGCAGGTGCCAGACCACCTCGATCGGCCGCGCCAGCTCGCGATGCTCAACGGCCGTCACGTCGCTCAGGTACTCGTAGGATTCCCCGGCATCGTCGTGCAGCCACTGGATCACGTCGTGGACGAGCGCCGCGCGTACCGTCACTGCCGTCTCGCCGCGGGACACCGCCGTATGCGTGACGCCGCCCGGAAAGCGACGCTCGATCGCGGCGGCGCTCGGGTTCACCGGCCCGCCATGGGCCGGAACGCGCTTCGGCGTCGCCGGCGTCGCGTCGGCACCGGTGCCCGGATAGACGATCGTGAACGGCGCAGTCATGAACGCTACGGCGCCGATCGTGTCTGGTGCACCGAGTTCCCGAAGGGCTCGGACAGTTCGTCGATGCGGGACGGCGGGATGTACAGCTTGCTCGCGGGGTCCGGCGTCATCTCATCGCGAAGGCGGGGATCGGCGTTGCGCTCGTTCATCACCTTCTTCTGCAGCATCATGATGCCGTAGATGAGCCCCTCAGGGCGCGGCGGGCAACCGGGGACGTACACGTCCACCGGGATGATGGTATCGATGCCCTGCACGACCGCGTAGCTGTCGAACATCCCGCCGCTCGACGCGCAGGCGCCCATCGAAATCGCCCATTTCGGTTGCGTCATCTGCTGCCAGATCCGACGCAGCACGGGCGCGAGCTTGAACGGCACGCGTCCCGCGCAGATCAGCACGTCGCTCTGGCGTGGCGAGAACGCCATCCGTTCCATGCCAAACCGCGCGAGATCGTACTTGCTCGCCGCGCTGGCCATGAACTCGATCGCGCAGCACGCCGTCCCGAACGGCATCGGCCATAGCGAGTTGGCGCGCCCCCAGTTGACGACGAAGTCGAGCTTCGTCGTGACCCAGGGTTCTCCCGGGCGCGCATCGAAGGCCTTCAGCGTCCCACCAAGGTCGGCGGTGGCGCCGTTCGTCCCGATATCCGGCGTGCTCAATCCCATTCGAGCGCCCCCTTCTTCCACACATAGATGAACCCGACGAACAGGATCACCATGAACACGACCATTTCAGCCAGGCCGAAAAAGGACGCCTGGCCCGCCGGGCACGCGCCGGCGACGAGTGGCACCGCGCAGGTGAGCTGCTGGTAGTACGCAGCCCACGGAATCATGAACACGGTTTCGATGTCGAAGACGATGAAGAGCATCGCCACGATGTAGAACTTGACGCTGAACCGCTCCCGCGCATCGCCCAGCGGCGTGATGCCGGATTCGTACGGGATGTTCTTTTCCGGCGTCGGCCGCCAGCGCATCGTGAAGTGCGAGAGGCCAAGCATCCCCACGGCGTTTGCGACGACAAACCCGAGGAGGAGGAGTACCGGAAGGTAGGTGCGATCCATTCTTTAGAGAGCGGCTCGTGAAACATTTCACGAACGGCGGGTAAGCTATTGGGCGGGTCGAACTTGTGTCAACGCGCGCCCGCAACCGCTGGTTAGAAGCGCTCCGGGCTCGCCGCCTCCCACACGCGGGCAAGCATGCCCGTCACCCTCGGCCCGGACAGCTCGCCCGGCTGCACGGAGGGGTAGATACTGGCGTAGCTTAGCGTCTCGAGCGGGCTCACGCGCCGCATGACGTACCACGGTTTGAGGTCTCCGGGGCGCCGTAACCCCGCCGCCCCGAGCACCTCGAAGAACGAGTGCACGGTCTCGCGGTGGTACCGCGCGACGCGCTGCGCCTTGTCGCCCACGTGCAGGCCCGCAACCAATTCCGGATTCTGCGTCGCGACGCCCGTCGGGCAATGGTTGCTGTTGCAGCGCAGCGCCTGGATACAGCCGAGCGCGAACATCATGGCCCGCGCGGCGCTGCACATGTCTGCGCCAAGCGCCGCCTTCGTCGCCATGGCGAACCCGGTGTTCACCTTGCCGCTCGCGATGATACGAATCCGGTCGCGCACCTCCGCCCCGACCAAGGCGTTGTGCACGAACGACAGTCCGTCGTTCAGCGGCGTGCCGACGAAATCCGAGAACTCCGGTGGCGCCGCGCCCGTGCCGCCCTCGCCGCCGTCAACCGTGATGAAATCCGGCGTGATGCCGGTCTGCAGCATCGCCTTCACGATCCCCAGGAACTCGTGGCGCTTGCCGACACAGAGCTTGAATCCGACCGGCTTGCCGCCGCTCAGGTCGCGGAGCCGTTTCACGAACTCCAGGAGGCCGCGCGGCGACGAAAACGCGGAGTGCGCCGGCGGCGAGATCACGTCCTTGCCGAGCGGAACGCCGCGAATTTCCGCGATCTCCGGCGTGAGCTTCTTTGCCGGCAGGATCCCGCCGTGCCCCGGCTTCGCGCCCTGGGACAGCTTGATCTCGATCATCCGCACGTTTGGAAGCGCCGCCCGCTGCGCGAACGCCTCGTCGTTGAAACGCCCGGCCGCATCGCGGCAGCTGAAATAGCCCGTCCCGATCTGCCAGATCAGGTCGCCACCCGGCTCGAGATGGTACTGGCTCAACCCGCCCTCGCCGGTAGAGTGCGCGAAGTTGCCGAGCTTGGCTCCCCGGTTCAACGCGAGCACCGCGTTCTTGCTCAGCGAGCCGTAGCTCATCCCGCTCACATTGAAGATCGAGGCCGCGTACGGCTGCTTGCAGTCCGGCCCCCCGACGACCGTGCGAGCCGCGGTAAGATCCGGTTCGGCCGGCGCCAGCGAGTGGTTGATCCACTCGTATCCGGTGGCGTACACGTCGCGCTGGGTGCCGAACGGCAGCGTGTCGAGTTCGCCCTTCGCCCGTTGGTACACCACCGAACGATCATTGCGACTGAAGGGTTTCCCGTCGCTGTTCGACTCCACGAAGTACTGGTTGATCTCGGGGCGGATCATCTCGAGCAGGTAGCGCCCATGTCCCACCAGCGGGAAGTTGCGGCGCACGGCGTGACGGGTCTGCGTCATGTCGCTGACGCCAAGGGCGACCAGCGGCAGCACGATGGCCAGGCCCCAATACGCCGCCGGCCAGAACCAGCCGGCAGCCAGCACGGCGACAACGGCGACCGACGCGCCGATTACGAAGCGTGTTCGCATGACCCCTCATCATACGGCGCGCCCCCGTGGGCGGCCAATCAGTGACGATCCCGAAGACAGCACGGGCCCGGCGGCTTTCGCTGCCGGGCCCGTGCCCATCCAGTATCGGACGGAGTCGTCGCCTCCGGTACTCCGTCACCCTTCGTCGGCCTAGTCGGCCTAGTCGGCCTTCACCACCGCGCCGTCGTGCCGTTCGATCACGACGGTGAATTCCTTGGCCAGCGCCACCACGCCGGTTACGGCGACCCAAAACGGCGCGAGCACGGCCCCCGCAATCCCCGCGGTGAGCGGCATGTCGAGCAGCGTCCGCCCTTCCGCATTCCGAATCACGACGCGACGCACGTTGCCCTCACGCACCAGCGCCTTGAGCGTATCCTTGAGCTTGCCGGCCGCAACCTTCACTTCTTCCTGCATCGGGGCCTCGCGTGTGAACGCCTGAGCTAACGCGGCGACTGGCGCTAGAGTTTCACCACGGCCATCGGCTCCCGCACGGCCTGCGCGCTCTTCTCGAGCGCCGCGCGTTCGTCCGCCGTCAGCGAAACCTCGATGATCTGCTCCATGCCCTTTCGGCCGAGCTTGATCGGGACGCCAAGGTACACGTCCTTCATCCCGTATTCGCCCTGGAGCCACGCCGAGCACGGCAGGATCCGCTTCTGGTCGCGCACGATCGCCTCGACCATCTGCACGGCGCCGGAACTCGGCGCATAGTAGGCGGAACCCGTCTTCAGGTACTTCACGATCTCGGCGCCGCCGTTCCGGGCGCGATCCACGATCGGGTCCAGCTTGCCCTTGCTCATGAGCTGCGTGATCGGGATGCCGCTGACGGTCGTGTAGCTGATGAGCGGCACCATCGTGTCGCCGTGCCCGCCGAGCACCATCGCCTGGATGTCGCGGACAGAGACATCGAGTTCCATCGCGAGGAACGAGCGATATCGCGCGGTATCGAGGACGCCGGCCATGCCGATGACGCGTTCGCGCGGGAAGCCGCTCGCCTTCATCGCGACGTAGCACATCACGTCGAGCGGGTTCGACACGATGATCAGGATCGCGTTCGGCGATGTCTTCGCGACCTGCTCGGCGACCGACTTGACGATCCCGGCATTGGTATTGAGCAGGTCGTCGCGGCTCATGCCCGGCTTGCGCGCGATGCCCGCCGTGATGACGACGATGTCGGAGCCGGCCGTCTCTTCGTAGCCCGTCGTGCCGACCACGCGCGAATCGAACAACTCGATCGGGGCGGACTCCCACTGGTCGAGTCCCTTGCCCTGCGGGATGCCGTCGGCGACGTCAACCATGACAACGGTGCGCGCGAGTTCCTTCTCTGCGATGCGCTGCGCGGCGGTCGCGCCGACATTGCCGGCGCCGACCACTGTGATCTTGTTCACCATAACTGTGCCTGTGTGAATGAGGAGGTAGCGCGGTTGCGCTACACCCGGAAATTATCGGCTAGCCACCCACCTGCGACAGCGCCCGCAGCCCGCCAACCTGCATCTGGAGCAGTTGGTGCTCCTTCGGCTTGTTGGCGAGGGCGGTCTCGAACAAGGGGGCCAGCGCCGCCCCGGACCGCAGCGGGTCCCGGAGGTTGACCTCATGGTCACCGTAGAGGCAGGTACGCAGGCGGCCGTCCGCCGTGAGCCGCACACGGTTGCACGAGCCACAATACGTGTGGGTCATCGGGGTAATCACGCCTACCGTTCCGGCCGCCCCGCTCGCGCGGAAATACTTCGCCGGGCCGTTGCCCCGAGCCGGTCCCTCGGCGCCGGTGAGCGGCCCGACCGCTTCGGCGGCACGCGACAAGACCTCGTCGCTCGGCACCACATGCTCCCACGTGAGGTTGGCCATCTCGCCGACCGGCATCAGCTCGATGAACCGCACATGGACCACGTGCTCGAGCGTCAGCCGCGCAAGGTCGCCCACCTCGTCGTCGTTGATTCCGCGCATCACGACGACGTTCACCTTCACCGGATCGAGCCCGGCCCGGCGCGCCGCGGTGATCGCCGCAACGGGGTCGAACTTGAGATCGCGGCGCGCGATCGCGGCAATCCGATCCGGGCGCAGGGAGTCGGCACTGATGTTCACGCGGTCCAGCCCAGCCGCCGCGAGTTCCGCCGCCATCGCGGGCAGCTTGACCCCATTCGTCGAAAGCGCGATGTCCGAGATGCCCGGGATCGCCTTCAGCTGCGCGATCAACTGGGCCAGGTCGGGCCGGATCGTCGGTTCACCGCCGGTGATCCGAAGCCGGCTCAACCCCAGCGGCGCCAACTGGGCGACGATCGCCACGATCTCTTCGTACGACAGGATGTCCCGCTTCGGCAGCCAGTCCAGTCCCTCGGCCGGCATGCAGTACACGCAGCGGAAGTTGCAGCGGTCCGTCACCGAAATCCGCAGATACTCGATCGCGCGGCCGAACTGGTCGCGCCGCGGTTCCAGGGCAGGCGCGTTCAGCATGTGACCTGGCTTGAGCCGGCATGTACCCACTCGCGCGTGCCATCCACGTAGTGTTCGCGCTTCCAGATCGGCACGCGCTGCTTGAGCTCCTCGATGATCGTCTCGACGGCGCGCAGCGCTTCGGCACGGTGCGGATGCGAGACGGCAATCACCACGCTCGCCTCACCGACGGCGAGCAGGCCGATCCGGTGCTCGACGACCGCGCGCAACGCCGGCGCGCTGGCGCACGCCTCCTCGAGGATGCGCTCCAGCTCCCGCTCCGCCATCGGCCCGTACGCGGAATACTCGATCGCGGTGACCGGCCGCCCGTCGTTGACGTCACGAACGGTGCCGACGAACACCGCAATCGCGCCGGCGCCGCCGTGGGCGACCTCGGCTTCCAGGCGCGCTGCGTCCAGCGCCCGTTCCACCAGTGCGCTGCGCCTCATCCGCCGGCGACCGGGGGGATCACGGCGATCTCGTCGCCGGGGTTGACGCGTGCATCGGCCGGGGCGTAGGCCTGGTTCACCGCCACCGCCGCGCGCGGGAGCTGCTTCCCGGGCATCTGTGCCAACACGGCCTGCAGGACGTCCGAGACCGTCGCACCCGCCGACACGGATACCCGTGCCTGGCGAGCTCCGAACGCATCGGCGTACGAGGCGAACAGCAACACGTCGAGCTCCATGCGAAAAAACTAGCGGGCCCTGCCACCAATCGGTGACCGGGCCCGCGGGCAATGCTCGAGGAAGCGCCTAGTCGTCCGGGATCTGGGACGGATCGAGGTCGGATACCAGCGCCCGGAGTTCTTTCGACGGCTTGAAGACCGGCACGGGGCGCGCGCTCACCTCGACCGGAGCGCCGGTGCGCGGATTGCGCGCCATCCGGGTCTTCCGATTCCGGATCTTGAACGTGCCAAAACCGCGCACCTCAATGTTGCGCTGCTCCTTCAAGGCGTCCTTGATGGAGTCCAGGAATGTGTCAACGACCCGAGCACAGTCCTTCTTGGAGATCATCGGCCCGGAAGTCTGCGCTATTGCAGCAGTTACACGCTCGACCAGGTCTGCCTTGGTCATCGTGGTCCTCAGCTGGTTGCGACATACGAAAAAGCGAGCTAACCCGTGAACTGACTATAGCTTAGCTCACTTTTGGGCGGCGTGTCAAGCTTTGGGGCCGCCGACGGCCTTCATGAAGTCATCAAAGAGGCCGCGCGCGTCGTGAGGACCCGGCGCCGCTTCGGGATGGTACTGCACTGCGAAGATAGGCTTGGACTTATGACGCAGCCCCTCGACGGACCCGTCATTCAGGTTGACGTTGGTTACGACCAAGTCGGGCGCCCCTTTGATCCCGTCCTCGGAGCCCTCCACCGCGAAACCATGGTTCTGCGAGGTGATCAACACCTTGCCGGTGGCCAGCTCCTTTACTGGATGGTTACCGCCGCGGTGTCCGTACGGAAGCTTGAACGTCTTCGCGCCGAAGGTGAGCCCGATAATCTGGTGTCCGAGACAGATCCCGAAGATCGGAATGCCGGCGTCCGCGATCTTCCGTACCGCGCCAGGCGCGTAGGTGACCGCCTCCGGATCGCCCGGGCCGTTCGACAGGAAGACACCGTCAGGCTTGAGGGCGAGCACATCTTCGGCGCTGGTCTTGGACGGAACGACCGTCGTCCGGCACCCGTGCTGCTCGAAGAGGCGCAGGATGTTGTGCTTGATCCCGAAGTCGTACGCCACGATGTGGCGCTTGGCGGTCGCCGGACCCCACGCGTATCGCTCTTTCGTCGAGACGACCGTCGCCAGATCCAGCCCCGCCATGGATGGGCAGGCCTCGAGCGCCGACTTCGCCGCGGCGTCCGGTTCGGCACCGGCTCCGATCACGCCGCGAAGTACGCCCACGGTGCGCAGGTGCCGGGTCAGGCGGCGCGTGTCAACATTGACCAACACGGGGATGCGGGACCGCTGCAAGTACCCCCCGAGCCCCTCGCCCGCGCGCCAGTTCGAGTATGAGCCGGACAGCTCCTTGACGATAACGCCGGCCACCTGCGCTTTTTCCGATTCGGGGTCTTCGTCGTTTGCGCCGTAGTTCCCGATCATCGGGGCGGTCATCACGACGATCTGACCGCGATACGAGGGGTCCGTGAAGACTTCCTGGTACCCGCTCATGTTCGTGGTGAACACGACCTCGGCGACCGACGGGAGGCCGTCCTCGTGTTCGAGCGTCCCGCGAAAAAGGGTCCCGTCCTCGAGGAGGAGGAACCCCGGTTTCGTGCGAAGCAAGCTCACCAGTTACGGTTGCTTCTTCGTTGCCGGGTCTGGCGGCGTGGTGGCCTTGCCGTCACCGGTCGGCGGCGCTGTCGGCAGCGACTGCAGCGGAACGGCCGGGTTGGCGGTGCCACCGGTGGCGGGCGCCGGCGCCGAGGAGGGCCGAGGCGCGGTGAACGACTGGTCGAGCACGGAGCGCGGACCGGTGCTGCTCGCCGTCATCAACTGGAGCATGAACGCAAGCAGCAGGAAGATGCCGGCCGACCACCACGTCGTCTTGGTCAGCAGGTTGCCGGCTTGGCGTGCACCGAACAGCTGGTCACCGCCCGAGCCGCCGCCAAAACTCGCGGCAAGTCCGCCGCCCTTGCCCGCCTGCAGCAGCACGGCGGTGATCAGGACGATGCAATCGAGGATCAGGAGGATGACGAAGAATCGATACACGGCAGGATTTCCGGTTTTCGCGCTAAGCCCTTGAATCTAGGCGAGTTGCCGCGCTGACTCAAGTCGTGCAGATGGCCGCCCACCCGTCGGCGTCCAGGCTCGCGCCGCCCACCAGCAGGCCCCCGACTTCCGGGGCGTCCAGCAGCGCGCGGGCGTTGCCACGGTTGACGCTGCCTCCATAGAGGATAGGCACGCTGTCCGCACGGTCTCCGCCCAGCGCGTTGAGCTCCGCGCGGATCGCGGCGTGCACCGAAGCGGCATCGGCCGGGGTCGCGGTCTTCCCGGTTCCGATCGCCCACACGGGTTCATAGGCCACAAGGCAGGACGCGACCTGCGCCTTCTCGATGTGCGCCATACCGGCGCGGAGTTGGCGGACGACGACTGCGACGGTGTCTCCGCGCTCGCGCTCGTCGAGTTTTTCCCCGACACAGAGCATCGGTGTCAGGCCGCCGCGGAACGCCGCGGCCACCTTCTTCCCCGCCTGCTCGTCGGTCTCGCCGAACACATGGCGACGTTCGGAATGCCCGACCAACGTGTACCGCGCGCCCGCCCCGCGCGCGATCGCCGCCGAGTTCTCGCCGGTGAACGCACCGACATCCTCCCAGTGGATGTTCTGCGCACCAAGCTTGATGTCCGGGCGCTCACGAACGGCCGCGTGCACCGCGTGCAACGTGAGCGCCGAGGGGAAGAACATGACGCTGCGATCATAGGCCCGCGCGTAGTGCGCGAGAAACTGGCGCATGAACGCCTGGGCGTCCGCGACGCCGTGATTCATCTTCCAGTTGGCGGCGAATACCGGGTTGTTCATGCGCCCACCTGGTCGAGGCACTCGACGCCGGACAGCGCCTTGCCCTCGAGGAACTCGAGCGAGGCGCCTCCCCCGGTCGAGACGTGGCTCATGGAAGCCGCGAGGCCGGCCTGTTCCACGGCCGCGGCGGAGTCGCCGCCGCCAACGATGGTCGTCGCGCCTCGCTTGGTGGCTTCGGCCATCGCACGCGCCACGGTGCCGGTACCGGCGTCAAATCCGGGCGTCTCGAACACGCCCATCGGCCCATTCCACAGCACGGTCTGCGCGGCCGCGATCGCGCGGGCGTACGACGCACACGACTCGGGCCCGATGTCGTACATCGCCGCCGTGGCGGGAATCGCATCGCGCTTCACCGCGCGGGCCTGTCCCGGCTGGTCGATCGCCGGCGCGACGAGCGCATCGTGGGGCAGCGTCAGCCGGAAACCCGCGCGGTCCATCAGCTCCTTCGCGAGTGCGACGCGCTCCGGCTCGACAAGTGAGTTCCCCGTTTCCAGTCCCATCGCCTTGAAGAACGTGCACGCCATCGCGCCACCGATCAGCAGTCCGTCAACCTTGGGCAGCAGCGCCTCGATCACGTCAATCTTGCCGGAAATCTTGCTGCCGCCCAGGATCGCGATGAACGGGCGTTTCGGCTTGTCGAGCGCGCCGCCCAGGTAGTCCAGTTCCTTCTGCATGAGGAGCCCGGCGACCGCCGGCCGCAGGTGCTTCGCGACACCGGCCGTGGACGCGTGCGCCCGGTGGGCGGCGCCGAACGCGTCGTTGACATACACATCGCCAAGGGCGGCCAACGCCGATGCCAAGCCGTCGTCGTTCGTCTCCTCGCCCGGCAGGAAGCGGGTATTCTCGAGCAGGAGCACCTCGCCGTCCTTGAGACGGCGCGTCGCCTCAACCGCGGCGGCGTCCACGGTCGTGCCGCACCACTGCACGGGAAGCCCGATCACGCGCGTCGCCGCCTCGACCACGGGCGCGAGCGAGTACTTCGGCTCGACCTTCGCCTTCGGGCGCCCAAGATGGGACAGGAGCACGACGCGCCCACCCATCGCCGCCAGGTGGCGAATCGTCGGCGCCGCGGCGGCGATCCGCGTGACGTCGGCCACTCGCCCGTCGGCGAGCGGCACGTTGAAATCCACGCGCACCAGCACGCGCTTGGCGCGAACCTCCGCGTCGCGAAGGTCCTGGATCGTGCGTCTTCGTTTCACCGGCGTCGGGGTCAGAGGCCCTTCGCGACCATCTGCAACAGGTCCACGCAACGGCTCGCGTAGCCCCACTCATTGTCGTACCAGCCGGACACCTTCACCATGGTCCCGTCAATGACGTTCGTCGACTTGGAATCCAGGATGCAGGAATGCGGATTCCCGATGAAGTCGGTAGAAACGAGTTCTTCCTCGCAAAACTGGAGGATCCCCTTCAGCGGGCCATTCGCCGCTGCGAGGAATGCCGCGTTCACGTCGGCGATGGTCGTCGCCTTATCGACCTCGACCGTCAGCTCAGTGAGCGACACGTTCGGCGTCGGTACGCGGATCGCGATGCCGTCAATCTTGCCCTTGACCTCCGGGATCACGAGGGACGTGGCCTTGGCGGCGCCGGTCGTGGTCGGAATGATCGACACCGCGGCCGCGCGAGCGCGCCGAAGGTCCTTGTGGGGGAAATCCAGCACGTTCTGGTCGTTCGTGTAGCTGTGGATCGTCACCATGGATGCGTGGCGGAACCCGAAGGTGTCGCGGATCACCTTGACCATCGGCACCAGGCAGTTTGTCGTGCACGAGGCATTCGAGATGATGTGGTGCGACGCGGCATCGTACTTCGCGTCGTTCACCCCGAGCACCAGCGTGATATCCTCGCCCTTCGCGGGCGCCGAGATGATGACCTTGCGCGCGCCCCCGGCGAGGTGCTTCTTCGCGTCTTCGGCGTTCGTGAACTTGCCGGTGGACTCCAGCACCACGTCAACGCCCAGCGACTTCCACGGAAGCGCGGCCGGATCCTTCTCCTTGAAGATCCGGATGCGGTCGCCGGCGATCGTAATCGCGTCCGGTTCGGCGCTCACGTCGCCCTTGTACGTGCGATGGACGGAGTCGTACTTGAACAAGTGCGCAAGCGTCTTGGTGTCCGTCAGGTCGTTGACGGCGACGAAATCGATCGGGGCGCCCGATTCGTTTGCGGCGCGAATAACCTGGCGGCCGATGCGGCCGAACCCATTGATGCCAACGCGGATTGCCATGGACAGAGTGCTCGATGCGGAAGTGAGGAAGGATCAGGTGTCGGCCGGGGTCTTCGCGCGCCCGAAAGTTGCGTAGCTGATGATGCGGGCTCCCGCGGCGAAGAGCGCGGCGCCGACGGCGTTGAGGGTCGCCCCGGTCGTGAGGACGTCGTCCACCACGATCACGTGCGCCCCGACCAGCGGCGCACGCCTCGTTTCCGGCACGCTGAACGCCGCGTGAACGTTCATTGAACGCTGCGATTGAGTCAACCGGACTTGCGTTCGCGTCTCACGCACCCTCACAACGAGGTCGGTCCACAGCGGCAGGCGCCAACGCGCCGCGACGTGGCGTGCCAGCAGCTCGGCCTGGTTGTACCCGCGCTCGCGCAGGCGCACGCGGCCCAACGGCACCGGCACCACCGCCGTTCGCTCGGCGACCACGTCCGCCGGCCAGGCCAGGCGGGACATCCGATCGGCCATCGCCTCGGCGATCCCGTGCCACTCGTCGTACTTGAGCGCGTGCACAGCGGCACCGCCAACGCCCTCCGGTACCCAACACACGGACCGCGCGGCCCGCACATACGGCGGGAGCCGTTCGCACAACCGGCACTGGTCGCCGTGGCGCGGCTGGCCGCAGCGGTCGCAGCGCGGCGACGGGAGCGCCGGCAGTTGCAGCCAGCAGACGTCGCACAGGAAGCCGCTCACCACCTGCCGATCGCACACGAGGCAGGCGCGCGGGAGCGCCAGGTCCGCGAGGCCACGCAGCAGCGTGGTGATCACGAGACCGCCGCCCGCATGGCGGCACGATCCGCCGGGATACCGAACCACCGCTCGAACGCGAGTGCAGCCTGGGCTACGAGCATGCCGAGTCCATCGGCCGCGCGGTGCCCCCGACTCCGGCACGCCCGCACCCACGGCGTCTCGCCGCGCCGGTAGACGAGGTCGTACACCAGCGCGGCCTCCGGCAGGAGGCGGGGCTCCACCGGCATGGCATCGTCCGACATTCCCACTGGACTGGCATTGACGACCAGCGCTGCGCCGTCAACGCACGTCTCCACGTCCCAGGCCGTGGCGGCGAAGCGCGGAAACCGCGCGACGAGTCGTTCCGCGCGCGACATGGTGCGCGACCACACGCGTGCCCGACCACCCCAACGCTCGACACCCGCGAGCACCGCGGCAGCCGCACCGCCCGCGCCGAGCACCGCGACCTCAATGCCCTCGACGGAGCCGAGCCTGAGTTCCTCGGTCGCCGCGTGGCAGAATCCGCCGACATCCGTGTTGTCGCCGACCAAGTGGTCGTCCTCGGTCCAAAACGTGTTCACCGCCCCCACGCGTCGCGCCACCGGCGTGAGCTCGCCGCAGCACGCGACGAATGCCTCCTTGTGGGGAATCGTGACGTTCCCCGCGCCACCGGCCTCGCGCAGCAGGCCGGCCACGCGGGCGAGATCGCTTGCGGGTACTTCGAGCGCTTCGTAGTCGAGCGAAATACCGGCGGCACGAAGCGCCGCGGTGTGGATCGCCGGCGACAACGAATGCCGGACGGGCAACCCGATCAGGCAGAGCCGCTGGGGCCACTTGGCCGCGTCATCCATTCGGCCCGCCGGCCTCTTCCCGGAGCCGCTCGAGCAGCGCGCGAACCAGGCCGGACAACTCATCGGCGGTTTCGCGATACTGCGCGAGATTCCCGCCGAAGGGATCCTCGACCGGCCGGCCGGCGCGGCTCCGTTCGGCGAAATCCGTCAACAGGTGCGTCTTGCCGTCGCCGCCCAGCGCATGGACGCGATCCATGTGGTGCGCGCCCATGCACAGCACCAGGTCGGCGGCCTCCACCACATCGCGGGTGAGTGCTGTCGCGCGGTGGTGGTCGAGCGGCAGTTGCCGTTCGACGCCGACAAGGATCGCACCGTCCGATGCGGGCGCACCGGTCCAGGCGCTCGTTCCTGCGCTGCCGAACGTGATGCCCTGCGTGCCCGACTCGACGACGTGGGCGCGCGCGATCGCCTCAGCTATCGCGCTCCGGCACGTATTCCCGGTGCAGACGAAGAGCACGTGCACGTCAGCGATCCCCGATCAGGTCGGGCGCAACCTCGCGGAGCGCGGCCGCCGCGATCGCCCCGGGGCGGATCACTCGCGGCACCCGTGCGGAACAGTCCACCACCGTCGAAGGCAGTGACGGCGGGAGCGCACCCGCATCCAGTATGCGAAGGCGCCCCGCATTGGCGGTCCCCGCCCAGCGCTCGGCGATTTCCTGCGCGGTCGCCGCCGGCGGTTCGCCGGGCTGATTCGCGCTCGTGGAGGTGATCGCGTCGCCGTACGCGGTGATGAGCCGCTGCAGCGGTGCGTACGGAGTCCAGCGGACCGCGATGCCACCTTCCGGGCCCCGCAGTTGCGGCGGCACACGGCGCTCTCCGCCCGGAAGGACAAGCGTCAGCGGCCCGGGCCAGAAGCGCGCGGCCAACGCCGAGGCCGAGGGCGTCATGCGCAGGTCGAGCCGGTCCAGCATTGCCGTATTCGCGATCAAGAGCAGGAACGGCTTGCCCGGTTCGCGCCGCTTGACGGCCAGGAGCGCGCGAACCGACTCGCGATCGATCGCACTGCCGAGTCCGTACACGGTCTCCGTGGGATAGGCGAGCACCCCGTGCGCGGCGAGGTGCGCTACGGTGGCGGGGATTGCCGCCTCCACTTCGACCGGCGACCAGAACGGGACTACCCGGAGGGTCGTCATTCGCGGAGCGTGCTCAGCGCTTCCGCACGGGCAAAATCCGCGGGGTCCGTGATCTTCATGGCCCGTTCGCTGCCGTACACCACGCGCACGGGAAGCCCGAGGCGTTCGCACAACGCGGCGTCATCGGTCGCGGCACCGGCGCCCGGCGACGAATGGGCCTTCAGGATCATCTCGCGCGGGAATCCCTGCGGCGTCTGCGCCCGCCACAGCGACGACCGGTCAATCGTGCGGATCACCATGCCGTCAGGCCCGACTTCCTTGAGCGTATCCACGACCGGCAACGCCGCGATCGCGCCGGTACCGGCCCGTGCCGCCTCCACGACCCGCCCGATCATGGCATCGGTCGCAAGCGGTCGAGCCGCGTCGTGAATCAGTGCCACCGTGCATCCGGCCGGGAGGTCTTCGAGGCCATTGCGCACCGACTCGGCCCGCGTCGCCCCGCCCGCCGTCACGAGCAGGCGCTCAGTGTCGCATTGGAAAATCCACGGCGGCGGGTCGCCGGCGGCCTCACGCGGAAGGACGCACACCACCATCGCCACATCCGCCCGCGCATGGAACGCCTGCAGCGAATGCAGGAGCACCGGTTTCCCGGCCACCCAGCGGAACTGCTTGAGTTCACCGGACGCATCGCCGGTTCGCGCCCGATGCCCGGCGCCGGCAGCGACAATCACCACGCCGACGTCGCGCACGGGGGCGGTCGCCGTCATGCGCCCACCGCCGCGAAGACGTCGCCGATGGCCTTCATGGGGCGCACGGCGAGCGCACCGACGCCACGGGGCGCACCGCGCTCCGGCACGAACGCCGTCGTCATGCCCATGCGCGCCGCTTCAGCGAGCCGCCGTTCGAGCTGCGTGACCGGCCGGAGTTCCCCCCCGAGCCCGACCTCACCGATAAAGACATGGCGGGGGTCGAGGATCCGATCATGGACGCTCGATGCCAGCGCAGCCGCGATGGCGAGGTCGCCCGCCGGCTCGTGCACGCGCGCACCGCCCACCACGTTGACAAAGACATCCAGCGCGCTGGTGGGGAGCGCCGCGCGGCGTTCGAGTACCGCCAGGAGCATCGCCATGCGCTTGCCGTCCACGCCGGTGGCGACGCGTTGGGATGTGCCGTAGCCGGACTTCGCGGCGAGCCCCTGCACTTCCACCAGCACCGGGCGACTGCCCTCGACCAATGCCGTCACGGCGCTCCCCGACGCGTGGGCCGCGTTCCGGTCGCTGAGGAACAGCGCCGATGGATTGCCGACCCCTTCGAGGCCCTCAGCGGTCATGCGAAAGACGCCGATCTCGTCCACGGATCCAAAGCGGTTCTTCGTGGCGCGCAGGACACGATGTTCGAGCGTACTGTCGCCCTCGAAATACAGCACGGTGTCCACGATGTGCTCGAGCGTCTTCGGGCCGGCAATCCCGCCGCCCTTGGTCACGTGGCCGATCAGCGCGATGGCAACGCCGCTCTCCTTGGCAAAGCGCATGAGCTGCGCGGCACACTCGCGCACCTGACCGACGTTCCCCGGGGCGCCTTCGAGGTCCGCACTGTACACCGTCTGGATCGAATCCACGATCAACAGCGCCGGGCGAGCGGCGGCGGCTACATCCATGATCGTCGCCACGTCGGTCTCGGCGAGCAGCGGCACATCCAGCGCCGACGACCCGATACGATCCGCGCGCAGCTTCACCTGGACCGGCGATTCCTCGCCGGAGACGTAGAGCGTCGGTCGGCCGGCCGCTTCGAGGGCCGCCGCGACCTGGAGCAGCACCGTGCTCTTGCCGATCCCTGGCTCACCGCCCACCAGGATCAGCGACCCCGGGACGATCCCGCCACCGAGCGCGAAGTCGAACTCCGAGAGACCGGTGGCGATGCGTTCGGTCGCGGTGTCGGCGACCGTGGCAAGTCGCGCGGGTGCGCCGGTAAACGGGGTGTTCGCATCGGCGCCCGACGCACGGCCCGACTTCCCCGCTCCGCCGCCGGCGCGCTTTCGCGACGTCCGACTTCCGTCGCGTTCCTCGGCGATCGTGTTCCATTCCCCGCACACATCGCAGCGGCCGGACCACTTGGCGTGGTCGGCGCCGCACTCCGAGCAACGGTACTGCGTGCGCGCGCGTGTGGGCATCGCCCGGTTCAGGAAGGTTGTCGGGACGTCCAGTTCTCGAATCGCGTGTACTGCTTCCGGAAGGAAAGCTTGGTGAAGCCGGTCGGGCCATTGCGCTGCTTGCCCACGATCACCTCGGCATAGCCCTCGATCGGCGTGCCGTCCGGGAGCTTGCTGGGATTGCCGTGGTCGTCCACGGGGCGGTCGTACATCTCCGGACGGTAGATGAACATCACGACGTCGGCGTCCTGCTCGATCGCGCCGGATTCGCGCAGGTCCGACAGCTGCGGCCGCTTGTTCTCGCCCGTCCGCTGCTCGGGTGCGCGGGACAGCTGGGACAGCGCGAGCACGGGCACGGCCAGCTCCTTCGCCAGGATCTTCAGCGAGCGGGAGATCATCGAGATCTCTTGCTGGCGACTTTCCGCGTTGGGCGGCCCGGCGAGGAGTTGCAGGTAGTCCACGACAATCATCTGGATACCGGCCTGCGCCTTGAGACGGCGCGCCCGCGACCGAAGTTCGAGAAGCGTCAGCCCGGGCGTATCGTCGATCCAGATCGGGGCCTGACCGAGCAGGGCGGCCGCCTTGGCAAGATTCGAATGGTCCTGGCTGCTGAGCTTGCCCGAGCGGAGCTTTTGCGCGTCGATGTACCCCTCCGACGCGAGCATACGCTGCACGAGCGATTCCTTGCTCATTTCAAGCGAGAAGATGGCGGTGGGCACGTGGGCCTCGACGGCCGCGAACTGCGCGACGTTCAGCACGAACGCGGTCTTCCCCATCGAGGGCCGGGCCGCGACGATCACCAGATCGGAGGGCTGGAACCCGAGGGTGAGCTTGTCGAGGTCCACGAATCCGCTCGGGACGCCGGTGAGCGGCCCGCCTTCGCGCAGCTGCTCGATGCGCTCCATGGCGGGCCAGAGCAATTCCTTGATCCGCGTGAACCCCTCGCCACCGCGTTGCTGGCTGACGACGAAGACCTTGTGCTCGGCGAGATCCACGAGCTCGCTCGCGGTCTGCGGCGACTCGTGCGCCTCGACTTCGATGCTCCGCGCGACCTCGATCAGTCGGCGCCGGAGCGCCTTTTCCTTGACGATGCCCGCGTGGTATTCGACGTTCGCCGCCGTGGGCACTGCGAACAGCAGGACGCCCAGGTACTCCCGCCCACCGGCGGCCTGGAGTGCCCCCTGCCGCTCGAGCTCGGCCGCGAGCGTGACCGGGTCCACCACGGCCCCCGTCTGGTGCAGCGCGAGCGCCGCGCGGAAGATCCGGCGGTGGCCCTCGCGGTAGAACATCGTTTCGTCGAGCAGTTCGACGGCGCGTACGACGGCGTCGCCGTCCGTGAGCATTGCCGAAAGGACGGCAACCTCGGCGTCTTCGGAATACGGCGGTCGTCGGTCCCGCGAGGCGTCAGGCGCCTCCCTAGGGACTATCGAGAATTTTTCGGGCGAGCTGGACATCTTCCCAGGTCGGGCGCTTCCAGTTGGGGTTTCGCAGTAGCGCCGCCGGGTGGTACGTCACGACCAAGGGAACCCCGTAAAACCGGTGCACCTGCCCGCGTAACTTACCGATCGGCGTCGTCGTTTGCAGCAACGTTTGGGCCGCAAAGGTGCCCAAGGCAAGAATCACCTTTGGGCGCAACAACGCAAGCTGCTGCAACAAAAAGGGACTGCAGGCCGCGATTTCGTCCGCGGCGGGATTCCGGTTCCCGGGAGGCCGGTGCTTCAGCACGTTGCAAATGAAGACCTCCTCGCGCGGCAGGTTGACGGCCGCGAGGATCTTGGTGAGCAGCTGCCCCGCCGCTCCCACGAATGGCCGGCCGGTTTCATCCTCCGTAGCGCCCGGCGCCTCGCCCACGCAGACGAACTTGGCGTTCGGATCGCCCTCGCCGGGAACGGCGTTCGTCGCCGTTGCATGCAGCGCGCAGCGCTTGCAGGCGGCGACCGCCGCAGCGAGTTCGGCGAGCGTCCCGAGGCCGGCCACATCTTCCCCCGCGGCGTCCTCGAGCATGCCGCCGACGATGATCGGCGTGCCAGCCTGCGGCGCCTGGGCAGCGGGCTGGGAAGCACGCGCGGGATCTGGCGCCGATGTCGGCGCGGCCGCCGGTGCGGCCGGCTTGGCTGGGACTGCGGCCTTGGCGACCTTCGCGGCCGCCTTGAGGTCGTCGAGCGACGGCGTGTCCATGGCTTCCAGCGCGGCACGGCGGGCTGACTCGCGACGCGGGCCCGCCACCGCACGGTCGGCCGCCCGACCGGGCGCGCCGCGTGTTGCCGATGCACCAAGCAGTCGCATCAGGTCGTCAACCGGCATGCCGTCGAGGACCAGTTCATCCTCGCCCAGCTCCCGTCGTTGTTCCAGGTACTGCCGGAGCCGGTCCCTAGCGTCCACTGAGCAGCTGCTCCACTCGGTCCACGATCGTGCAAGCAACGGAATCCTTCGACGCGAGCGGGAGCGCTTCGACGGAGCCGTCCCTGCCGATCAAGGTCACGCGATTGGTGTCGCTGCCGAACCCGGATCCCGTTTCGCCGGCCTGATTCGCCACGACCAGGTCGAGCGCCTTGGCGGCGAGCTTCGCCTGCGCGTTCGCCACCAGATTCTCGGTCTCCAGCGCAAAACCGACGATGACCGTCCCGGACTCCCGTGCGTCCCGCGTTGACGCCAGGATGTCGGGCGACAGTTCGAGGGGAATAGCCGGAGGAGCGGTGGCCTTTTTGATCTTCTGATGCGCCACCGACGATGGCCGGAAGTCCGCGGGCGCCGCCGCCATCACTAGGGCGTCAGCCCCGCGCAGCGCTGAGCGCACGGCCGCCTCCAGCTCGGCAGTGGATTCAACGCGCACCACGTGAACGCCCGACGGCACCGCCACTTCGAGGGGCCCGGCGATCAGTATGACGTGCGCGCCGCGGGCCGCGGCGGCCTTGGCGACCGCGACCCCCATCTTGCCACTCGAGCGATTGGAGATGAACCGGACCGGGTCGATCGCTTCGCGGGTCGGGCCCGCCGTGACGACCACCGTGCGGCCCGCCAGCGAGGACGGAGTCGCCATGGCCGCCACCGCGGCGTCGAAGATTTCCTCAGGCTCTCGCATGCGGCCGGGACCGACGCCTTCGTCCGCCGACGCGAGCGGACCGACCGCCGGGTCGAGCACGCGGTATCCGAGTGAGCGCAGATGCGCGACGTTCGAGGCCGTCTGCGGATGAGTCCACATCTGGTCGTTCATCGCCGGCGCCACGAGCACCGGCGCGCGCGTCGCGAGCAGGATCGCCGTCAGCAGGTCATCCGCGCGGCCCTGGCCCGCGCGGGCGATGAAATCGGCCGTCGCCGGCGCCACGACGACGAGATCGGTGTCCTGCGCGAGTCGGATATGATCCAGCGCGTGGCCGTCGGCGATGAGATCGACGTGAACCGGGCGCCCGGTGAGCGCCTCGAACGTCACGGCCCCGACAAACTCGCGCGCGCTGCGGCTCATGACCACATCAACGCGCGCGCCCGCCTGTGTCAGCAGGCGGGCGAGCGAAACCGTCTTGTAGCTGGCAATCCCCCCGGTCACTCCGAGGAGCACGCGTTGGCCGGCGATCGATCGCATTGCCACGCGAGAAGTCAGGCCGCGTGTTCGCGCGGCCGACCGCTACTCAGTCGGCTGGCGGCGCGGGACGACGCGATACTCGAGCGTCCCGTCGGACAGGTCTTCCAGCGCGCGCGTCGTCAGCTTCTTCTGGCCAAGGACCGACCGGTCCCGGGGAAACTCGTTCAGGATGCGTGAGTACTTGGCCGCGACCAGCACGGAGAGGTACTTGTTCGTCGCGTGAGCGGTGACTTCGGCCGGCGTGAAAACTCGCATGGGGTACTCGTGATCGGGGGTCGGGACTACCGTGCTGCGCCGCGAATGCGGTCAATCTGGTCCTGCAACTCCACCAGCAACCTCGAAATCTGTGCATCGAGCGCATGGACACGATCGCGCTTGAGGCGTTCGGCATCGATGATTCGGGACACGTTCTCGACGGCCTGGTCGAGGGCATCGTTGACGACCACGTAATTATAGCGCCCTACATCCTGAAGTTCCGCGTGGGCCGTGTTGAGGCGGACGGCCAGGTCGGCGGGCGATTCGGTGTTCCTTCCCTTCAGGCGGGCGACCAAGGCCTCGACCGACGGCGGCAGCACGAAGACGAGCACCGACGCCGGGAACGCCGTGACAAACTGGCGGGCGCCCTGCACATCAATGTCCATGAGCACGAACTTGCCGGCGTCGAGCACGCGCTGAACCTCGGAGCGCAGCGTCCCGTAGCGCTTGCCGTGCACGAGCGCCCATTCGGCGAACTCCCCCGCGGCAACGCGGGCCTGGAAATCGGAATCGGCGAGGAAGTGGTAGTCATGCCCGTTTCGCTCGTGCGCCCGGGCCGTGCGCGTCGTACACGAAACCGAGTACCCGACGTCGCCTCGCCGCTGCATCAGTTCGCGGGCGATCGTGGTCTTCCCGGCCCCGGAGGGCGCCGACAGCACAACCGGGAACGGTGTCACTCGAGATTCTCGACCTGTTCGCGGATGCGCTCCAACTCCTCCTTCACCGCAATCACGTCGCGCTGCGTCGCGGCGTCGTTGGCCTTGCTTCCTGTCGTGTTGACCTCGCGGAGCATTTCCTGAAGGAGGAATCCGAGGCGCTTGCCTACTCCCGCCTCAGCGCCACCCTCAGCGCCACGCGCCAGGGTTTCACGGAATGACGCGACGTGCGCGGTAAACCGATCCACTTCCTCGGCGACGTCCAACCGCTCGGCCAGGATCGCCACTTCCTGCGCCAGCCGTTGCTCGTCCAGTGCGACCCCACGGAGCAGCGCCTGGACGCGCTCGCGGACTCGCGCCTGGTGGGACTGCACCCGTTCCGGGCTGCGCGCGGCGATCTGCGCGAAGAGCCCCTCCACGACAAGCAGTCGCGCCCGGATGAACTCGACCAACCGCGAGCCTTCCGCGACCCGCGCGGCGTCCAGCGCGTCCGTCGCCCGCGCGAGCACCGCGGTGAACTCCGCTGCCGTCCCCGTAACCGCCTCGGCTTCCTCGGATGGCGACCGAAACACGTCGGGCATCCGGAGCACGGTGGCGACATCCACTTCACCGCCCAAGCCGTGCCGGTCCTTGAGCGAGCGGAGGGCGCTCGCCCGCTCCGCAAACACGGCCTCGTCAATACCCGCCGCCGTTCCTTGCGGTCGTTCGACGCGCGCGGTCAGGGTCACATGTCCGCGGCTGAGCCGGCTGCGGAGCAGCTCTCGCGCGTCAGCTTCCCATCGGCTCAATGCCGACGGGAGCTTGATGGTGGGGCTGAAGAACCGATGGTTGACGGAGCGGATCTCGACGGAAACCGTCGTGCCGCCAAGTGGCCCGTCGGCCGCGCCAAAACCGGTCATGCTCTTGATCATAAAGGGCCATGTAAGTTATGGCCGGACAATGACTTTGTAAACTTTCCCCGCTAGTTCCAGAACTCCCATCGAATCCCATAAACACTGGTGATTCGAGGCATCAGGTAGCCTGGAAAGGTCTCGTAGTTGGTGCCGGCCATGTTCCGGTAATCCCACGATACCACCGCCGACCCGATCCGGAACTCCAGGAGCGAGCCGAATGCGTTGAACGCCGGGCTGGTCTGGCCGACGGGGTCATCCCCACTCGAAGCGTACATCGCCGTCCTGTACTCATGGATCAACGACGCCGTGATCTTGAAGTTCGCGTGCGGATATCGCTGCTCCAGGCGAGACACCCACGAGAGGCGCGTACGCGCCGTCATCTGCGGCCGAAACGTGGCGGCCGATTGCCAACGCAGGACGTCGCTTCGAACGACCCACCCCCGCCAAACCGGCCCCGCCCCGAAGAACGAAACGCCGCTGGCGGCGGCCACGCTGACCGTACGCTGGGCGGTGTCGAACTCGATCGCCGGCACGACCTGTGCCTGGGGGCGACGGACCACGCCACCCCCTGCCCAATAGTCCCGCCATCGCAAGGCCAATCCGGCGGTCAGACCCACCGCAGTGCCGCCTGCCGCGCCGGCCCCAACGCGCCCGCGCCGATCCGCGGTCGCATACGCCTGCGCCCAGGCACGCAGGTCACTCGTCACGCGGAGCGCGGCGTCCATGGTACCGCTTCGCGTGCGCTCCACCGTCGCCGCAGCCGTCATTCCCTCGCCGCGCCACTCACCGCGGACCGACGCCGCGAGTCCGCTCACTGTGTCGCCGGTTGAGTTGCGCAACGTAGCAACGGCCGCCCACTGCCGCCGCCGGAGGCCGACCTCGAGGACCTGCTGCGCGTACGCCGCGGTGGTATCCGCGACGCCGCCCGAGTCGCTCGGTGAACCCGGCGGCGCCGAGCCGCTGCTGGACGACGCGGCTGGGCGCTCGCCCGATCCAACACTCGCGACGATCGCTTGCGCCCACATGCCCAGCGAATCCGTCTGACGCCACCCGACCCGCAGGTACGAAGTTGACGCCGTGCCGCGATACGCCGGCAACGCGTTCTTCACGCGGTCCGACAACGGATACCGATCGCCGGCGTTGCGGTTGAGGGCGTTGCGCAGCGTGGTGGCATCCACGCTCCACGTGCCCCGTGTCCAGCCGAGCCGTGCGAACGTCGTGAACGCATCCCCGTCGTGGCCAGCGGACGACGCCGTACTTGCCTGCTGCGCGGCGGCCTGGATCGCCAGGCTGTTCGACGCCCGCTTGCCGAAGTACCCGCGAAACAGGTTGAGGTTTTCGCTCCCGGTGAGCACATCGGTCCGCGTCGTCGCGGTCGTCCGGTCCACGCGCCACGTGCGGGCGTGCACCGTCAGCTCACCAGCCGTTTCCTCGAGCGTGACGTCCTCCAGGGCCCAGAGGTGCACTTGCGAGAGGTCGGCAACCGGTCCGTTCCGCGGCGTAATCTCGGCGCGCTCGACGCCGTCAATGAACACCCGAACGGCGTCGGTTCGCCCGTGCCACGCGACGACTTGCGGCGCGAGGAAGAAGCCCGCCGAGTGCAGCGTGGCCCCGGACACCTGGCCAAGGAGCTCCGCGAGCGTCAACGCACCGCTGGCAAAGAGTTCTTCTCGCGACCAGTATCTCCGCTGCCGAAACGACTCGCTGGCTGGCGGGACATAGGCCCTGGTGACGGGTGCCTTGATGGTATCCGACGCCGTCAGCGCTCGCGCCACCACCGAGCGGCGGGACGAGTCCGCAGCTGCGACCGAATCCGGCGGCGCGCCTCCCCGCTGCGCGGCTGACGACTGCGCAAGCACCGCAACCGCGGCGGCGATGGCGCCAAGGCGCCTGACGCCGGAATGCGCCCTCAGGACTGTCTCGCCCGCGCGAACTCGACGAACGTGCGCACCGGCACGCCAGTGGGCCCGCGGCCGATGATCCCCAAATCGGTCTCGGTGTATGCCGTCCCGGCTATATCGAGGTGTCCCCACGCCACTCCTTCGACGAACTCCGACAGGAAGAGGCCTGCGGTGATCGTCCCGCCTCCGCGTCCGCCGATGTTCTTCAGGTCGGCCACGTCCGACTTGAGCTGCTCCTTGTACTCCGCCCACTGCGGAAGTTGCCATCCGGGTTCGCCCGCCCGCTTGCCGGCGGCCAGCAGTTCATCCGCGACATCCTGCGTGTTGGCCATGACACCCGTCGCATTGCTGCCGAGCGCGACGACGACCGCACCCGTGAGCGTCGCGGCATCCACGATGACGCGCGGCTTGTACTCGCGCGCGGCGTAGGTCAGCACATCGGCGAGCACGAGCCGACCCTCGGCATCGGTGTTGATGATCTCCACGGTCTTGCCGCAGAGTGACTTCACCACATCGCCCGGATTGATCGCCGTGCCGCTCGGCATGTTGGTCGTGGATCCGATCAACCCGACGACATTCACCTTGAGCTTCATGCGCGCGATCGCTTCCATGGCGCCGATGACGCCGGCCGCGCCACACATGTCGAACTTCATCCATTCCATGCGGTCGGCCGGCTTGATCGAGATGCCACCGGTGTCGAAACAGAGACCCTTGCCGACGAGACACACCGGCGCGCCGGTGCCGCTCTTGTACTCGATGGTGATGAACTTCGGGTCTTGTGGGGTGCCCTGCGCCACGGCGAGGAACGTGTTCATGCCGAGCGCCTGCATCTCCTTGCGGCCCCGCACGGTGCACTTGAGTCCATGTCGCTTGGCGACATCTTGCGCCGTCGCCGCGATGAACTCCGGGGTACAGAGGTTCCCCGGCATCATGGCCAGCTTCCGGGCGATCGCCTGGCCATCCGCGATCGCCTTGCCTGCGGCAAGGCCCGCGCGGGCGTCCGCGCCAACCTTTGACACCGCGACGACGACGGATTCGAGCGGGCGCCGGCGTTCGGCTGCCGATGGCTTGGCCTTCAGCTCCCGATACTCCCACGCGCCGAGCAACACGGAAATCACGGTTTGCTCGACATCGGCCTTCTTCCCCGACGCGCACCAAAACGCCACGCGCCCCACTCCCATGCCATTGGCCTTGCGCCCGACCAAGGTTGCGGCGCGCCCCAGAGAGGCGGTGGTCAGTTCGCCGGCGCCGGCGCCAACGAGCATCACGCGCTCGGGCCCGCGGCCCTTCGTGTAGGCGACAAACGTCTCGTCGCGGGCGCCGCGGAAGTCGCGCTCCGCGATCGCGCGACCCAAGGCGCCACCGGTCGCGCGGTCGAGTCGCGCGAGCGAACGCGGAAGCGCCGCGCCGGCGGCGAGCGGCACCGCCAGGAGCGCGGCCCGGAGTGCGGCCGGATCTCCGCCGGCAAGCGTGACCGCGATGCTCATGTGCCCTTCCTGAGACCGGCGATGACCGCGTCGCCGAATGCCGTGGTGGAAACTTCCGTGGCCCCGGGCATCTGCCGTGCGAGGTCATAGGTCACGGTCTTCGCCCCGATCGCGCGCTCCATCCCGGCAATGATGCGGTCGGCGGCTTCCTGCCAGCCCATCTGCTCGAGCATCATGACCCCGGAGAGGATCACGCTGCCCGGGTTGATCTTGTCGAGCCCGGCGTACTTCGGCGCCGTGCCGTGCGTCGCTTCAAACACCGCGGCTGCATCGCCGACGTTGCCGCCCGGAGCAATGCCGAGCCCACCGACCTGCGCCGCGGCCGCGTCGCTCACGTAGTCGCCGTTCAGGTTCGGCGTCGCGATGACGTCATACTCGTCCGGCCGGAGGAGCAGTTGTTGGAACATGGAATCCGCGATGCGGTCCTTGATGATCACGCCATCCGCCCGCGCAGCCCCGCCGGCCTGTGACAGGTCCGCCTCGGCGACGACCAGGTCCTTGAACTCCTCGCGGGCGACCTCGTACCCCCAGTCCTTGAAGCCACCCTCGGTGAACTTCATGATGTTGCCCTTGTGCATCAGCGTAACCGAACGGCGGCCGCGCTTGAGCGCATACTGGATGGCCATCTTCACGAGGCGCTTGGACCCGAACGGCGACATCGGCTTGATGCCGATCGCGGAGCCCTCGCGGATCTTCTTCTTGAACTCGGACTGGATGAACTCGCGCAGCTTCGCGGCCTCGGGCGAACCGGCCTTGAACTCGATGCCCGAGTAGACGTCCTCGACGTTTTCGCGGAAGATCACGACGTTCAACTTCTCGGGCGCCTTCATCGGGGCGCCGACGCCCTGGAAGTAGCGCACCGGGCGAATACACGCGTACAGGTCGAGTTCCTGGCGGAGCGCGACGTTGAGCGACCGGATTCCGCCGCCAACCGGCGTCGTCAGCGGACCCTTGATCGCGATCTTGAACTCGCGGACCGCCTCGAGCGTCTCGGCCGGCATCCACTCACCGGTGGTGTTGAATGCCTTTTCGCCGGCGAGGATCTCCATCCAGTGGATCTTGCGCCGTGCGCCATACGCCGCGTCCACGGCGGCGTCGAAGACACGCACGGAGGCGCGCCAGATATCGGGCCCGGTGCCGTCTCCCTCAATAAACGGGATGATCGGGCGGTCCGGCACCTTGAACTGCCCGGCGGCAGCCTCGATGCGCTCGCCCGCTGAAGGAACCTTCGCATGTGTGTAAGTCGTCACGGCTCTCTGTCCTTATCGTGTTGCGACGCGACTGAACCTGCGTCGGCGGATCAAAATCGGCAACGAATACGCGAACAACGGGTACGCGGCGCGGCGAAACGGTTACTTCGCCGATCCCTGGTACCACGCCTGCGCGGCCGCGACCCCGGCGCCGCGCGTGATCTGGATCCCGGTGTCGATCAGTGTCATCTCCGTGCCCGCCAACGCGCCAAGGAGCATCAACTCATTGAGGTCGCCGAGGTGACCGATGCGGAACACCTTGCCCTTGAGCGGTCCGAGGCCGGCGCCGAGCGCAAGGTTGTACTTCCGGAACCCGACATCGCGGACCTTCTCGGCGTCACCGCTTTCGGGAACGACGATCGCGGTGACGGTATCCGAGACCCTGCACGGGTCAGTGCAGCAGTTCTTGAGGCCCCATGCCGCGACGGCGCGGCGCACGCCTTCGCCAAGTCGCTTATGGCGGGCGGCGACATTCGGCATCCCCTCGGCGAGCAGCATATCGAGCGATTCGCGCAGGCCGTACAGCCCCGAGAGCGCGGGTGTATATGGGAAGTAGCCGGTCGCGTTGTGGGTGACGTGGTCGCGCAGGTCAAAGAACGCGCGGTTCGACTTGGAGCCCGCGAATGTCGCAAGCCCCTTCGGGCTCACGCACAGGATGCCGAGCCCGGCCGGCATCATGAAGCCCTTCTGGGAACCGGCGATCGCGAAATCCACGCCCCATTCGTCGAGCTTGAACTCGAGGCTGGCGACCGAACTCACGCCGTCCACCATGAGCAGCGCGCCATGTCCGGCGCCGTCAATGGCCGCGCGCACCGCGGCAATGTCACTCGTCACGCCGGTGGCGGTCTCGTTGTGCACGACAAGCACGGCCTTGAAGGCGCCGGCCTTGTCCGCCTTCAGCGCATCGCGAATCCGGTCGGGCTGGACCGCGCCGCCCCACGGCTCCTCGATGATCTCCACCTGCATGCCGAGTCGCTGCGCGGCATCAATAAACAGGTGCGAGAACTGGCCGTTCCGCACCGCGAGGACGCGGTCGCCGGGGGAAAGCGCGTTCACGATGGACGCCTCCCACATGGCCGTCCCCGATGCCGGCAGCACGAACGCCTGGCCCTTCGCCGTCCCGAAGATCTTCGGGAGGTCGGCGAGGATGCCCTTCGCCAAGGCGGGGAACGCGGATGATCGATGGTCTTCCTGGGCGCGGTGCATCGCTCGCAGGATGCGATCGGGCACGTTCGTTGGACCGGGAACGAAGAGGAAGTTGCGGCCTGACATGGGTGTGGTATCTGATGGAGCCGGGCCTGGCCGACGCGCCCTCGCGCGCCGCCACTGCCCGAGGGTCTAGACCATCTGCGGCAGTTTCGCGAGTCGCTCGACCGCCTTCTCGAGCGTCGCGCGTGTCTTGCAAAACGCGAAACGGACGTACTTGCGGCCCTCCGGCGCGCCCGGTCGGAAGAAACTCGAGCCCGGCACCGTGGCAACGCCGACCTCACGCGCCATCCATTTCGCAAACGTGACGTCATCATCACTGCTGAGCGCGGTGAAGTCGGCGAAGAAGTAGTAGGCCCCGGCTGGTGACGCGAACTTGAACCCCGCCTCGCGCAACGGCGCGGCGAGGAAGTCGCGCCGATCCTGGTAGTCGCGCGAGAGCTGCGCGTAGTAGGCATCGTCGAATCCGTAGCCGATGGCCGCGGCTTCCTGGAGCGGCGCCGGCGCACCGACCGTGAGGAAGTCGTGCACCTTGCGGATCGCCACCGACCGCTCCTCGGAGGCGATCGCATAGCCGAGTCGCCACCCGGTGATGCTGAACGTCTTTGAGAGCGACGAGATCGTGATCGTGCGATCGCGCATCCCCGGCAGCGTCGCCATCGGGATGTGCTCGCCCTCAAACAGGATGTACTCGTACGGATCGTCGGTGATGACCAGGAAATCGTGCGCGATCGCAAGCCGCGCGATCTCGGTCAACTCGGCCCGGGAAAACACGTGGCCCGTCGGGTTGTGCGGCGAGTTGAGCACCACCGCACGAGTGCGCGGCGTGATCGCCGCCTTGAGCGCCTCGATGTCGAACGACCAGTCCGGGGCGCGCAGCGGGACGAACACCGGGGTGGCCTGGCAGAGGATGGCATCGGGCCCGTAGTTCTCATAGAACGGCTCGAAGATCATGACCTCGTCGCCGGGGTTGAACAGCGCGAGGAAGACGCTGGCGGTGGCTTCCGTCGCCCCGCAGCCTACCGTGATCTCGCGATCCGGGTCCACCGGCATGCCGTACCGTGTCTCGTACTTCCGCGCGATGGCGTGGCGAAGGGTCTTCGAGCCCCACGTCACCGCGTACTGGTTGATGTCGTCGCGGATGGCCGCGTAGGCCGCCTCCTTCATGACCGCCGGCATCGGGAAGTCCGGAAACCCCTGCGACAGGTTGATCGCGCCGTACTGCTGCGCGACGCGGGTCATCTCGCGGATGACGGATTCCGTGAAGGTGTGGGTGCGGGTCGCAGTGGTCATAGGTACCCGGGGCGGGAATCGAACCCGCAAGCCACTCGCGTGGCGGGGGATTTTGAGTCCCCTGCGTCTGCCAGTTCCGCCACCCGGGTAAAGGCACGGAACCCCAGAAAACCGAAGCGCCGTCGCCAGCGAGAAGCTAGCGGCGGCGCTTGGACTGAGCCAGCAGGAATGCGTCGCCTGTTAACGCGGCGCGGAACGCAACGGCGCCGGCGGAGGTCCAGAATCCGGCGGCGGCCCCGCGCCCCTGCGGCCGCCGATGCCGCCTCGAAGCCCGGGCACACCCGCCGGGGGACCGCCGCCTCCCGGCGGCCCCATCCGCCCACCCTGCATCCCCTGGATGCGCTGCCGCAACTGTTCCTCAAGCCCGATGTACTGAGAGCGCTGCAAGGGCGACATGACGCCGTCGAGCTCGCGCTGTTCCTGTTCGAGCAAGTCGATCCGCTGACGCTGGACCCGCACCATACGGTCAAGGAGCTCCCGCACCTGGTCGCCGCGCGTACTGTCCGCCGCGATCACTTCGTCCCGGAGCGCCATGCGCACGTCGCGCTCCTGCTGGAGGGTCGTCGTCCGCCGGTCGCGGTACCTCGCGTTGATCTCACGCACGCGGCTCATCTGTGCCTCGGTGAGGCCGAGCCGGCGCTGCAACACGTTCGACAGCTGTTCTTCGAATCGCCGCTCAAGCGCCGCGCGCCCGGGCGCCGCGGAATCGCCCTGCCCCCCGCCACGCCGGCCAGCGAGCGGGCGGTTGGGATTCCGCTGGGCCTCGAGCGAACTGCCGGCAACCAATGCCAACAGCGCCGCAACCATCACGCCAGTCCCGGCCGTTCGTTTCCGCGCCGATAGTGTTCCGGTATTACGCATCAGCGGTTCCCCCGCGCGGTCCCCACGCCCCCATCCGGGACGATGACGACGGCAAAAGTGTCTGGTTCGGCGCGCACCGTCACATCCAGGCCGTCCAGGGATGCCAGCAGCGCTTCGATCTGCGCGTCGGACAGGTCCGCGAGCGACGGTCCCAACGAGACGCCTCGCTGCGTCGACACGTCGGCCGGCCCCACCACGCCAATGCCGGCTGAGTCGCGGATGACCGAGTCGAGGGGCTGCACGAGCGCCTGGCCACCAGCGCCCGAGCCGACCTCGCCGGCCTGGCGGGCGATCACGACGCCCGCGGCGCCGACGATGAACAGCGTGATGCTGGCCGCCGCGCGCCACAGCGGCTGGCGATAGTACGGCTTGCTCGACCGCACCTGGCTTGCCATCGCGACTCGGCGCGCGACCGCGCCAAGCTCGACCGCAGGGGCCGGATACGCCCGGCGCGCCGCGTCAAGCAACTCGAGTTCGCTGGCGCAATCCGCGCAGCCGCTGAGGTGGGCTTCCACCGTCGCACGGTCCGCCTGTGAAACCGTCCCAGCCGCATAGAGCGGAAGCAGGTCCCGAATCTCGCCGTTTTCGCAATCACGCATCATCGCTCAACTTCTCCTTGATCGATCGCATGGCATTGTGATAGTGCACGCGACACGCTCCCTCCGTACTGCCCACCACCGTGGCGATCTCACTGTACGCCATCCCGTCGGTGACGCGCAGCAGGAACACTTCTCGCTGCAATGGCAACAATTGTTGCACCGCCCCACGCACCCGCATTGCCGTTTCGTCCGCAATCATCTGGTCAAGCGCGCCGTATTCGTCCACGGCGTGCGTCTCCTCCAACTCCGTTGCCCCCGCCTGCCGGCGCTCGGCCCGCCTTCGGTCCAGGACCAGCCGCTTCAGGATCGTGAAGAGCCACGTCCGGAGCGTGGAATCGGCCCGAAAGCTGTCGAGCGAATGAAACGCCCGGACAAACGTGGCCTGCACCAGCTCGTCCACCCCTTCGCGAACGCCGGAACTGGCAGCGAATCGTGCGAGCGCTGTGCCGTGCCGTTCCACGATGGCCGTCGCCGCCCGTTGGTCGCCCGCCTTCCAGCGTTGGATCAACTCGGCGTCGATGGCCCTGTTCGTTCCTGCGTCGTCGGTCACGAGTCCGGGTTCACGAGGGTTGACGGGGATTCGGGAGAAACGTTAAGGCCGGGGATGAAGCACGCGCGGCACCGTGTTAGGTATCAGCGTGCGACCTGAGGTCATCGCCCACCGCGGGGCCAGCCGCGAAGCCCCGGAGAACTCCCTGCGCGCGTTCGCGCGGGCGGCCGAACTCGGTGCCAACGCGATCGAGCTTGACCTGCATCTGACGACTGACGGGGTCCTGGTGGTTCACCACGATCCGCTGATCCACTCCGCAGCGGGCGAGGTGCCGATCAATCAGCGTTCGAGCGCCGAACTCGCCGGTATCCTCGTCCGGGACGAGCCCGTCCCGCGATTCGCGGACGTACTCACCCTGGCTGCCGAGCGCGGCCTGACAGTGTACGCCGAGGCGAAAGGCCGCGGGACCGGCGCCGCGGCGGCACGCCTGCTCGCGCACGCCGCGGCGAACGGCTCGGTCAGCGGCGCGGTGCATTCGTTCGACCATCGCGAAGTGGCGTCGGCGGGCCGCGCCCAACCGACGGTGCCACGGGGCGTGCTCGAAGTCGCCTACCACGTCGAACCGGCCGGCGCGCTGCGCGATGTCGGCGCGCGCGACCTGTGGCAACAAGCCCAGATGATTGACCGCGCGCTGGTTGATGCAACGCATGCGGCCGGCGGGCGCGTCATTGCATGGACCGCGAATGCGCCCGAACTCATTCGGCACCTGATCGCGCTCGGCGTGGACGGGATCTGCACGGATGATGTCGCACTGGCCCGGACGATCGTTGACTCGGCGGCGGCGTAGATTCGTCGTCGCGTATGCGAATCCCCATGCCCGCCGAACTGGATATTGAACTACACACCCGGAGCACCCACGTGAGAAGTCACTTCATTCGCGCTCGCCTTGTCCTCGCAGGGCTCGTACTCGCCGTCACGGCGCCGGTGTACGCCCAGCAGCCCGCCGCCACGCCGGCCGCGGTGCCCGGCCGAGGCGGTGTCTCGCAGCCGCTCGCGGACCCGTTCCCCAGCACCTACCAGCCCGCCAGCTCGCGCCCGACGGTCATCCGAAACGTGAACATCTTCACCAGTGCCGGGCCGCTGGTTCGCAATGGATCGATCCTTGTCCAGAACGGGAAGGTGACCGCCGTCGGTGCGAGCGTGACCGCCCCGGCCGACGCGATTGCGATTGACGGGAGCGGCAAGTACGTAACGCCGGGCCTGATTGACACGCACTCACACCTCGGCGTGTACCCGTCGCCGGGGACCGCGGCGCACCAGGACGGCAACGAAATGGTGAATCCCGTCACCGCGCACGTCTGGGCCGAACATTCCGTGTGGCCGCAGGATCCGCAGTTTCCGCGTGTACTCGCCGGCGGGACCACGACCATCCAGGTCCTGCCGGGCTCGGGCAACCTGATCGGCGGGCGGAGCGTGGTCCTGAAGGTTGCGCCGTCGCGATCCGTCCAGGGGATGAAGTTCCCGGGCGCGAAGTACGGCCTCAAGATGGCCTGCGGTGAGAATCCGAAGCGTGTTTACGCAACGAGAGGCCCGGCGACGCGCATGGGCAACGTGGCCGGCTATCGCGCGGCATGGATCGCGGCCGAGCAGTACCGACGTCGCTGGGACAAGTGGAACGCCGATCGTCAGGGCGACCCGCCCGCCCGCGACCTAGGCAATGAGACGCTCGCGGAGGTTCTCCGGGGCAACATCCTCGTCCAGAATCACTGCTACCAGGCCGACGAGATGATGCAGATGATTGATATCGCGAAGGAGTTCGGATACCAGATCCGTTCGTTCCACCACGGCGTGGAGGCCTACAAGATCGCGGACGTCCTGGCCCGCGAGGGCATCAGCGGCTCGCTCTGGTCCGACTGGGGCGGCTTCAAGATGGAAGCGCTGGATGCCACGCGGGCGAACATCGGGCTGGTGCACGCCGCCGGCGCGCGCGCGATCGTGCACTCGGACGACGCATCGTACTCGCAGCGCATGAACCAGGAAGCGGCGAAGGCGCTCGCGGCTGCACGAGCCGTCGGCCTGACGATCAGCGACGAGGACGCGATCCGGTGGATCACGATCAACGCCGCATGGGCACTGGGCCTCGAGGATCGCATCGGCTCGCTGGAGCCGGGCAAGAATGCGGACTTCGTGCTGTGGTCCGGGAACCCGCTGTCGGTGTACGCGCGAGCGGAAAAGGTGTGGATTGACGGCGTGATGCTGTACGATCGGCTGGATCCCCGGCAGCAATGGCGGACCGATTTTGAGCTGGGCTACGTCACGTCAACAGGAGGGAGCCGCTAATGCGAGCGCTTCACGGTCTCCCATCCCGCGCACGCCAGGTCGCCACGCTGGCTGCCGCGGTTGCGTCTGTTGCTGGACCAGTGGCTGCCCGGGCCCAGGCGGCGCCACCGCCTGTCATCGCGATCACGGGTGGCACGGTCTATCCCGTCTCGGGCCCGAAGATCGAGGGCGGGACCGTGCTCATTCAGGGGGGCAACATCTCCGCGGTTGGGCGGAACATCCCCATTCCGGCCGGGGCCGAACGGGTGGACGCCACCGGCAAGTGGGTCACGCCGGGCTTGATCAACGCCGCCACGAACCTGGGCCTCACTGAAGCGGGCGGCCCGCAGTTCTCGGGCGGCTACAACGACACGCGCGCGACCGGCACCAAGGGGATCGCGGCCGCGTTCAACGCCTGGGAAGGCCTGAATCCCGCCTCGACCTTCATCCCGATGCAACGTGGAGATGGCATCACGAGTGTGCTCGTCGCGCCCGCGGGCGGGTTGATCGGCGGGCGCGCGGCCATGGTGGACCTCGCCGGCGCCACGGTCGGCGCCATGGTTGTGCGCGGGCCGGTCGCCATGGTGGGGGCGTTTGACCCCACGGCGGGCAACCTGCAGTCGCGAGGGGAACTGATCGGCACGCTGCGCGACCTGCTCACGGATGCAAGGAGTTTTGTCGCGCGCCGCGCCGCGATCGAGTCGAACCAGACGCGTCCGCTCTCGGCGCCGAAGGCGGATCTCGAAGCGCTGCAACCAGTGCTGAATCGCACCATGCCGCTCGCGATCGCCGTGGACCGCGCCAGCGACATCACCGCCGTGCTCGCCCTGGCCCGGCAGTTCAACATCCGGGTCGCGCTGGTGGGGGCCGCCGAGGCATGGCAGGTCGCCGCGGAAATAGCCGCCGCGCGGGTCCCCGTGATGGTCGGCGCCATGAACAACATCCCCGGGTCCTTCAACACCCTGGGCATGCGACAGGAGAATGCCGCGATGCTGAAGGCCGCCGGCGTGCAGGTCACCTTGATCGGGAACGGCCCAGGTGACGGCGCGACGTTCAATGCGCGCAATATCCGGCAAGAGGCCGGAAACGCGGTCGCCTACGGCATGACGTGGGACGACGCGCTCCGCGCCATCACACTCGCGCCGGCGGAGGCGTTCGGCGTCGGGGACCGGATCGGATCACTGCAGCCGGGGCGCGCCGCGAACGTCGTCGTCTGGTCGGGCGACCCGTTCGAGTTCGAGACGCGCGCCGAGCGCGTGTACATCCGGGGCGCCCTGCAAAGCGGCCGTTCACGGCAGGACGAGTTGTCCGAGCGGTACCGCCGGTTACCGCCAAACTTCCGGACGCCGTAGGCGACGGCTCCTGCTGTCCCGACGCGCCATTCGCCGATCAGCCGGCGGGTGGCGCGTCTGGCTTCGGAGGCTCGCCGGGACGCGGGTCCCCGCCATCCGGATCATCGCCCTTGTCGCTCGGCGCCGGTGGCGTCTCACCCCGATGCCTCGCGAGTTCACGCTGGAGTCGTTCCGCGTCGGCCTCGTGCGTCGCGAGGACATCATCGAGGCGCTTCAGCGCGTCGGGCTCGATCTCCTTGCCGTCGCGTCGGGCACGGTGGACGGCGTAGCCAAGCGCCTGGGCCGCCGCGTCGGCCGATTGGCGCACGCGGAAGATCTCGATGCGGACCTTGCCTTCGTCCAGTGCGTCCTTCGCGGCATCGCCCGCCGTTTGCAGCTCTCGCTTGAGTCGGCCCAGCAGTCCCATGGCAACCTCCGTGGCTACCAGCGACTACGGAAGCCCCGGGGGATCGGTTCCAGCGCGGCTGGGCGAGCGGCCCCCAAACGAGAGACGCCTCCGCGATGCGGAGGCGTCTCGATCTTCAGCGAATAGCGCTTCAGGCCGCCGTGGTCGCTTCCGGCTGGACGCTGACCTTGTAACGCGCCTTGCTCTTGTGCTCGAACTTCACGACGCCGTCCACCAGGGCGAAGATCGTGTAGTCCGTGCCGAGCCCGACGTTCGTGCCCGGATGCCACTTGGTGCCGCACTGCCGGAGGATGATGTTGCCGGCACGCACGCGCTCGCCGCCGAACTTCTTGATCCCGCGGTACTTCGGGTTCGAGTCGCGGCCGTTGCGCGAACTGCCTACGCCTTTCTTATGAGCCATATCGGTATCCCTGTTGCGAGGTCAGCGGTCAGCCAACCGAGACGTCGCTGATACGAACTTCGGTGAACGCCTGCCGATGCCCCTGCTTGCGGGCGTAGTTCTTGCGGCGGCGGAACTTGAAGACGACGATCTTGTCGCCGAGCCCGTGCTTGACGATCTCGGCCGTGACCTTGGCGCCCTTGAGCATCGGCGTGCCGGCGCGAACGGCCGTGCCATCCGAAGCGAGCAGGACGTCCTTGAACTCGACCGTGGCGCCAGCTTCCGCGGTCAGGGTCGGGACGCGGAGCGTCACGCCCTTTTCGGCGCGGAACTGCTTGCCACCAGTCTTGAAGATTGCGTATGCCATCGGAAAACCCTGAAAAGCCCGAAAACGGTAGAGCCCAAAAACTTATGCGACAACGGGTTAGGAGTCAACGGGGCCGAGCGGCCAATCCCACCCTCTAGGCCACCTCATACTGGCCGGTCACGTCCCGGCCGGCACCCTTCACGACCAGCTTGAACTGGTCGGGCTTGAGCAGCGGGTCGTCGCGCATCTCCACCCGGAAGCCAATCCCCTTCTCGAGCTTGGGGAACAGGTCCTTCTCATGCTCGATCACGTATAGCGCCGTGTCCGGGTGCAGCTTGACCACGAGGTTGTCCTTGCGCCCTTCGACCGCGACGCGTCGGACTGAGCGCTCCATGCGGCGAACGATGGTCTCGGGCGTGAACACTCGCCCGGTGCCTGCACAGGTCGGGCAGGCCTCTGTCATGTTCTGCAGGTGGCTGGCCCGTACGCGCTGGCGGGTCATCTCGATGAGCCCGAGATCGCTGACCGCGAACGCCTTGGTACGCGCCCGGTCGCGGCCGAGGTGCGTGCGCAGTTCCTGAAGCACCTTGTCGCGGTTGCCTCGCGTTTCCATATCAATGAAGTCGCACACGATGATCCCGCCAACGTCGCGCAGGCGGATCTGGCGTGCGACCTCGCGCGCGGCCTCGATGTTGGTGCGCAGGCTGGTCTTCTCCGGGTCCTTCTTCCCGGTGAACCGGCCCGAGTTCACGTCCACCGACACGAGCGCCTCGGTGGGCTCGATGATCAGGTAGCCGCCCGAGGGCAGGTCGCAGCGCCGCTTGAAGAGGTCGCGGATTTCCGTCTCGATCTCGGACTTGTCGAACAGCGGCTCCTTGCCTTCGTACAGGACGGCGCGGTCGAGCAGCTCCGGCGCGATGTTCTTCAGGTACTCGACGATCTCATTGTGGATCTGCTTCGAATCCACGGTGAGCTTGTCCACCTTGTCGCTGAACAGGTCGCGGATGATGCCGCGCGTCAGCGACGTCTCACGATGGAGCAGCTTGGGCGCCGAGCCGACGAATTTCTGCTTCTTGTTGATCTTGGCCCACTGCCCCATCAGCGTATTGAGGTCGCGCGTGAGGGTCTCCTGCGTGACGTCCTCGCCGACCGTGCGCACAATGACGCCGCCGGAGTCCTTGGGCAGCACGCCGGCGACTTGCTGCCGAAGCCGCTGGCGTTCGGCGCGTTCGCCGATCTTCCGGCTCACGCCCACGCGCGACGCAAACGGCATGTAAACGAGGAACCGGCCGGCGAGTGAAACCTGCGCCGTGACACGCGGCCCCTTGGTCGAGATTGGCTCCTTCGAGACCTGGACGATCAGCGACTGGCCGCGCTTGAGCACCTCCTGGATCGGGGGCGGCTCCGCGCGGCGGCGGCGCCCCCGCTGGCCGCGCTGCCCACGCCCGCCCTCGTTCCCCTTTCCATCGCCGGGCTCCTTGCCGCCACCCTGGCCCTTGCCGCGATCGCCGCGTTGTCCGCGACCGCCGTTCCGCTGCGCGTCGGCCGGCGGAGTTTCAGGCGCCGCGGCATACGGCGAGGCGCCTCCGTCGGCGGCTGACTGCGCGGCCTCAACCGCACGATCCGCTTCGTCGGCGACATCGTCGTCGCCGTCATCATCGTCGTCGTCATCGTCGTCCCCGCCCTCATCGAACACGAGGTCTGACGAGTGGAGGAAGGCGCTCTTCTCGGTGCCGATATCCACGAATACCGCCTGGATACCGGGGAGCACCGCTTCAACCCTGCCGAGATAGATGTCACCGACCATGCGACGGGCTTCCGGTCGGTCCACCTGCAACTCAACGAGCTTGTCGTCCTCCAGGATCGCCACGCGAA
>Ga0194131_10000880_pt1 | contig 52192 bp, 36 predicted proteins | sample TA2KigO120mmetaG_FD_148631 | JGI IMG/M metagenome (GOLD analysis project Ga0194131, IMG submission 148631) | Freshwater microbial communities from Lake Tanganyika, Tanzania - TA2015053 Kigoma Offshore 120m | ecosystem: Environmental > Aquatic > Freshwater > Lake | place: Tanzania: Lake...
CGTCGCCCAAGCGCCGGCAGCGTTCGCCGCGGCGGCGTCCGCGCCTGCGCCTGCGGCGGTGCACGCGTTGCAGAACAACTGGTTTCGCCTGCTGGGCAGCGGCGGCGCGCTCGCCTACGACCCGACCGGTCGCGCCGACTTCGGCGCTGGCGCCGTGTCGCTGTCGCCGGCGCTGCTGCGCACGCGCTTGTTCGGCGCGCTGCCGGACGCCGCCTCGCTGCGCGCCGACCGCGTCGATTTGCTGGCCCGCGGTCGCGCCGGCGAAGGTGGCTATCGCGATGAGCGCTTCGTCGACCTGACCGTGGCTGTCGGCGACCTGCCGCCCGCGCAGCTCGCGTCGGGAGGCGCGCCGTCGTGGCCGGCGTCGGCGCGGTTCCAGCTGGAGCTCAACCACGGCTACCACGAACTCGACGTCGCGCTGCGACCGCAGCGCGGCCGCGGCGTGCTGGCGATCGCGCTGGATGGCGTGCTGCTGCGCGCCCTGCCGTTCGACGGCGGCGCGCCGGTGGCGACCACGGTGCCAGTGCACGTGGCCCGCAAGGGCTTGCGCGAACTGTCGTTCACCGTCTTCGCTGGCGGCGCTTGCGCGCTCGACCGCCTCGTGCTGCTGCGCGCCGCCGACGTCGGCGTCGAGGCCGCGGCGGCGACGCCGGCCGGCAGCTACGCCAGTCTCCGCGAGTCATCGCAGTCGACCTACCACGCCGAGACCGTGCACTTCGACGCGCTCGCCGACCTGCCCGGCTTCGTCGTGCGGGCGCGCTGCGAGCGCAGCGCGCGCAACCTGCAGGTCGAGCGCACGCTGGCGCTGCCGCTGCACCGCGCGGTCGCCGCGGCGAAAGGCGAATCGGCCGACGACCTGCGCGCGCCGTTCGCGCTCGCGGGGGAAGCCGCCGACGTGCCCGACATCGTCGTCGTGCCGCTGCAGCGCGCGCGCCACGACACGCTGTGCTGGCGGCCCGGCGAGCTGATCTGGCGCAGCGAGCCCGACGCCGGCACGCAGATGCGCTTTGGCCTGTTGTTCGTGCCGCCGGGCGAAGGCCGCGCGCGTCTTGCCGAAGCCGCCGTCGTGCTCGCCGCGCTCGCCGACCCGATCGCGCTGAACCTTGCCGAGTTGCGCAGCGCCGTGGTGACGAGCGACCAGCCGTTTGCATGGCCGCGGTTGCTGCGCATCGACGGCGGCGGCAATGCGCCGTTCTTCGTGCAGGAGGATGGCTGGTGGACGCTGCGCGGCTCGCAGCGCGGGCCCGATGGCAGCCGTTGGCTGCGCGTGCGCCAGGCGCCGGACGACGCCGTGCAGATCGTCGGCGGGCCGTCGGTGCTGGCGCGCACGCGCCCTGGACCGGGCTCGCTGCGCCTGCTGGCGCTGCGCGATCCCGAGCCGGGCGCGGTGACGGTGCGCGTGCTGCAGCCGAGCGTGCTTGGCGCGCCCTCAGTGGTCATGGCGCGCGACTTCGCCGACGTGCAGCTCGACGGCGAGGACTGGGCCCACCGCGACGGCCGCGTCGTCTTCCTGCCCAATCGCGCCGGCGACTTCCGCGTGCGCACGCGCGACCACGCCGGCGGCAGTTCGCCGCACGTGCGCCGCACCGCCGCGCCGCTGACCGTCTGCCGCTATCTGCCGGGCGAGCGCACGCTGGTGCTGGCGACTGCCGGCGACAGCGGCCGTCCGGCGGAGTTGCCGTGGATGGCGGTGCTCGGCGGGCCGCGGCCGATCGGCGTCGACAACGGCGAGATCGTCGACGACGCGCAGTTGCGCTACCCGGACGCGGCAGCGACGGCGGCGGCGCGCAATGGCGGCACGCTGGTGCGCTTTGGCAGCGGCGTCTGCCGCGTGCGCTACGCCGAGTGAACGTGGCCGCGGCGGCGGCGCCGCTGCTGCCGCCGATCGCGCCGCCCGCCGTGCGGGGTGGCCTTGGTTGGCGCCAGCCCCTACCCTCTGCGCCGTGCAACATGCCGATGCCGCGCCGCCTGCTGCCTATGTGACGCCGTCTGCCTGGGCGCTGGCGCAGGCGCCGCATCGCGACGAACTGCTGGTCGAGCAGGCGCACCTCGAGAAGAAGGCCGCCGCCGCCGCGATGCAGTTCCTGTTCCGCGTGCCGGCGCCGGCCGCGGCGCTGCGCGGGTTGTCGGCGCTGGCGCGGGAGGAACTGGCGCACTTCGAGCGCACGCTGCGCCTGCTCGATCGCCGCGGCGTGCCGTTCGGGCCGCAGGCGCCAGCGCCGTACGCCGAGCGACTCAAGCAAGGCTGCGCGCGCACCATGCCCGAGCGGCTCGTCGACGAGTTGCTCGTCGCGGCGGTGATCGAGGCGCGCTCGCACGAGCGCATGCAATTGCTCGCTGACGCGCGCCGCGCCGACGACGTCGAACTCGCCGACTTCTACGCCGATCTCGTCGGCGCCGAGGCGCGCCACGCGCCGATCTACGTCGAACTCGCGGCGCACGTGCTGCCGACGGACGCCGTGGCGGCGCGGCATACGGCGCTGCTGGCCCACGAAGCGGCGGTGCTGCGCGCCCTGCCGTTCGCGCCGCGCCTGCACAGCGGCGCGCCGGCGGAGGCCTGAGGTGGGCGCGGCGCGCCGGCTGGGCCTCACCGTCGCCGCGCTCGCGCTGGCCTTCGGCGGCGGCGTGCTCGCCGGCGCGCCGGTGGCCTGGCCATTCGACGCGGCGACCAACCTGTTGCCGTATCCGTTCGATCCGGGCTTGCGCGCGCCGGCCGGCGGCGCGCGCGTCGTCGTGCTGCAGCACGGTCTGTTCCGCACGGCGGCGTCGCTGTCGCGGCTCGAGCGGGCGCTGCGCGCGCACGGCTACGAACCGCTCAACGTCGGCTATCCGAGCACGTGCGGCGGCATCGCGGCGCACGCCGACCGACTGGCGGCCGCCATCGCCGCGCGACGCGCCGCCGGTCCCGTCGCCGACTGGGCGTTCGTCGGCCATTCGATGGGCGGGCTCGTCATCGCCGAGGTCCTGCGGCGCGCCGACGCCGTGCGGCCCTGGGCCGTCGTCACCATCGGCACGCCGCACCGCGGCGCCGTGCTCGCCGACCTGCGCAAGCGTTGGTTCCTGTTCCGGTGGGCGATTGGGGATGAGGCGGCGTTCGAACTGTCGCCTGGGCATGCGCGGCACGCCCGGCCGTGGCCGGCGGACTGTCCGCTCGGCGCCATCGCCGGCCAACTGCCCGGCGACGGCCACGCGGCGATCCCCGGACCGGACGACGGCACGGTGGGGGTCGCCGAGGCGCTGCCGGCGGCCGCGGCCGCGCGCCTGGTGCTGCCGCTCGGGCACACGCGGCTGTCGTTCGCCGACGCGACGATCGCGGCGACGCTGACGTTCCTTGCCCGTGGAAGCTTTCCGCCCGCGTCGCTGCCGCGGTAGTATCAAGCCCCCGCGGCCACGGCCGCCCGAACCCGATGAACTCCTGGATCCAACCCCTGCTGCTCGGCGCCGGCTTTGGCGTCGCCTTCCTGCTCGGCCGCGGTTCGGCTGGTGATGCCGCGCCGCTCGCCGCCCAGGGCCGCGGGCCGGTCAACGCGCCGCCGGCGCCGACCGCGCCGACGACCCCGACCGAGGCCGCGCCGCCGCCGCTGGTCTATGGCGAGGAGGGCGGCGGCAGCGCGGCGAGCAACAACGGTTTCCTGGCGGTGACCGGCAGCTACGGTGTCGGCACCTCGGTGCTCTACCTCGTCGACACCGTCAACCGGCAGTTGGCGGTCTACGAGGCCCGCGGTGGCTCGGCCGAGCAGCGCCGGATCGTGCTGGTGGGCGCCCGCCGCATCGACCTCGACCTGCAACTGCGGAGCTACAACGACCGCAGCGAGTACGAGTACGACCGCCTGGAGAAGCTGTTCCAGAGCGGCGGCAAGGCCGACGACGAGGTCAAGACCGGCCTGGAACCCGGCAACCAGCGCAAGTAGCTGCTTTTCTCTGGCAGGGCGGACGTTAGGATCGTCCGCCGCGATGGCTCCTCGCTGGTCCTTCGCCGCTCCCGCTGCAAACCCCCTCTCCCCTGGCTCGTCCCACGACGTAGTGAGGTAGGTCCGTGTCCGACAAGAACGACGATTTCCTTTCCTTCGAGAAGGCCCTGCGCGAACTGAAGCTGCGCAGTGAAGAACTGCGCAAACTCGTCTCCGAGGGCGAGATCCGCGCGCGCAAGGATGGTGACTCGATGAAGTTCAAGAAGGAGGACATCGCTGCCCTCGCCGAGTCGCTGTCGGCCAAGTCGGGCACGACGGCGCCGATCGGCGGCGACGCCCTCGAGGACGACACGGGCATGGTCACCGAGCAGATTTCCGAGGAGGACACGCTGCTCGCGGACGACGAGCCGGCGCCGGCAAAGGTCACGAGAGCCACTGTCTCGGCGCGCTCGGTTCGCGCGATGGCGCCGGTCGCCGTCGGCGCGTCGGAGAAGGAACCCGGCTGGGCGCTCGCGTTTGCGATCGTCGGCTTCCTCGTCACCGTCTGGGCGACGATGGTCCACTACTCGATCTCGCAGGACGCGAGCCCGAAGGACAACTTCTTCACGTCCGCCTGGGCGAAGTAGTCGCCGCGGTCGGCTCGACCGTGGCGCCACCGCGCGGTCGCCGGTTGCGGCGCGGTGACCAAGACTGCGGGGCCGCATGCGGCCCGCAGTCGTTTGCGGCCCCGGTGGCCGCGCCGGCGCCCGCGCGGGGTGCGCAAACGCAACGGCTGGTATTCCCGCCGGCTATCCGCTAGGTTTCCGCGCACTCGCGCACCGCCACCGGTCGGCGGTTTGCGGGTTGGCATTGTCTGTACACGAGGGGGCACCCATGAAGCACACCTTGACGCTCGCCGTGGCATTGTTCGCGGCTTCCTGCGTGAGTTCGGAACAACACCGCCGCATCGTCGGCGAGAAGAACGCGCTGCAGGCGCAACTCGCCAGCATGGCGGAGGCGCAGAAGACGCTGAGCGCGGAGAACGAGCGTTTGCGCAACCAGAACCGCGATCTGTCGGCGCGCGCGCTCGACGCCACCTACATCGCCGAGCAGAAGCAGAAACTCGCCGACCTGCTGGCCCGCTACGGCCAAGGCGCGCCAAGCGCGCAGAACGGCGTCGACGTCGTGCAGACGCCGGAGGGCATCGCCTTCCGCGTCGCCGGCGGCGTGCTGTTCGCTTCGGGCCAGAACGTCCTGTCCGAGTCGGGTCGGCGGACGCTGACCGAACTCGCGACGCAGCTCACCAGCCGCAAGATCCGCATCGAAGGCCACACCGACGACGAGCCGATCGTCAACAGCAGTTGGGGCACCAACCTGCGCTTGTCGGTCGAGCGCTCGATGGTGGTCGCCGACTTCCTGACGGCCTCAGCGGGCCTGTCGAAGTCGAACGTGAGCGTCGCTGGCTACGGTGAGTACCGCCCGGCGGTCAACGGCGGGGACGACGTGTCGCGGTCGAAGAACCGCCGCGTCGAGATCCTGATGTTCGACCAGTAAGTTGACGGCGCGCGGGCACAGCGGACCGCCGTGCCGCCGCGCGCGCCGCGCGGCGCGCGTCCGCTCGCTGCTCGCGCTCGTGGTCGCCGTCGGCGCGTCGATCGCGCCGGCCTGCCGTGGCGATGCTGGTCCCTTCGGGTCGGCCGCCAGCGGCGCGCCACCGCCGCGCTCGGGGCGTTTCGGGTCGCTGCGCGACCTCGTGCTGTTCGTCCGCCCCGGCTCCGTGTCGACCGAGGCGCTGTTCTGTGATCGCTTCGAGGTCACGCGCGCCGATTGGGCGGAGTTCGCCGCGACGGCCGACGGCCGCGCGTGTGGCGCCGAGCGCGTGCCGGCCGATGGCGATCCGTCGGTCGCGGTCGGCCTCATCGATCTGCGGCAGGCGCGCGCGTTCGCGCGCTGGCGCTTCCTGCGGCTGCCGCGCCGTGACGAGTGGCTGTACGTGGCGCTCGACAGCGGCCGCAGGTCGTTTCCGTGGGGCGATCGCGTCGATCCCAGCCGCGCCAACACGGCGGAGCTCGGACTGTGGCAAACGACGCCCGTCGGCGCGTTCGAGTCGGGCCGCCAGGCGGGCGGCGGCAATCCGTATGATCTGATCGGCAATGTCAGCGAATGGACGGAGTCGCCGGTGTCGTGGTGGTGCGATGCTCGGCACTACGCCGGCAGCCAGCCGCTCGATCCGTTCGGTGGCCTCACGCGCGCCCGCGCCGTGGTTGCCGCAGCGCCGGCGCTGGCGGCGTGGAGCGGATCCGGCGGCTTGGTGCCGGCAGGATGGCTCGTCACCGCGGTCGCCGACTACCTGCCGCGCGAGTGCGTTGGCGCGGACTTCGCCACGCCGATGACCGACAAGTGGGATGTCGCCCTGCCCGACGAACGCAGCGCGCGCCGAGGCGTGCGCCTGATGGCGACGGCGGGAGAGCTGCTCGGCGCCTTGTGCGCCGATTCCGCCGCGCTCGCTGCCGCCGACGAACTGCAGCTGCGTCGATTCCTCGCCCGCGACGCGCACCGCGTTGTCTTGGCGGCGAGTTGGCGCGAACTCGCTGCGCGCGGCGTCGCGCCGGCGGGGGGCACGGCGAGCGCGGCGTTGTTGGCCGCGGAGCTCGGCGTCGCCGCGGCGTCGGCGGAGCGGCGATGAGCGCGCGCGACCCGTTTGCGGCCTTCCTCGCGCGCATGGGAGCGGTCGGCTTCCGGCCGAGCAGCGTGCTCGGCCAGAACTTCCTGCTCGATCCGTCGCTGCATCGCTTCCTGGCCGATCGCGCCGAGCCGACGGCTGCCGACACGGTGGTGGAGATCGGCGTCGGACTCGGTTTCCTGACCCGCGAGCTGGCGGCGCGCGCCGGCGCGGTGCTCGCCGTCGAGATCGACGCGCGCTTGCTGCAGCTCGCGCGCGAGGACCTCGCCGCCGCGGCGAACATCACGTGGGTGCATGCCGACGCGCTCTCGGGCCCTGACAGCACGCTTCATCCGGCGATCGCGGCGGCGGCGCCTGCTGCGGCCGGCGGTCGCACGTTGGTCGTCGCCAACCTGCCGTATTCGGTGTCCGGGCCGCTGCTCGCCGAACTGTGTGCGTTGCCGCAACTGCCTGCGCGCTGCGTGCTGCTCGTGCAGAAGGAACTGGCGCAGCGCATCGCCGCGCCGCCTGGCGACCCGGATTACGGCGGCTTGGCGGTGCAGGTGCAGGCGCTCTTTCGCTCCCGGTTGGTCCGCGACGTCGGTCCGCAGGTCTTCCGGCCGCGGCCCAAGGTCGTCTCTGCCGTGCTCGAGCTCGAGCGACGGTCCGACAGCCCCCTGGCTGGGCGCACCGCCGCGGCGCGGCGCAACTTCGGCGTGTTCGTCCGGCAACTTTTCCAGCAGCGGCGCAAGGCGCTGCGGACGACGTTGCCAGCCGCGGCCGCGGCCGCCGGCCATCGGCCGTTGTCATGGGAGGAAGCGCTGCTCGCTGGCCGCGCCGAGGCGGCCGCGGCCGATGACATCGCCGGGTGGTGGACGCGCAGCGTCGGCACGGGCGGAAGACCCGGCGCTTGACGCGTACATACGGCGTGCTACGCTAAGGAGTTCCACATTCGCAGCGTCCCCGGACACGACCATAACCACGTCCGGACCCGGCTGGGCCGACACGGCGCCACGCCAACAGGGGCATGTCGAGGGTGGAGCTGGCTCTGTTCGCAACGGCAGTCCTCGGTTCGCAGCGCGCGCGGCATCGTCCGGCGGCTCGTTCCCGCGGCTCCTGCCCGAGCGAGTGATCGAACGGTGTGCGCGCGGCGACCTTGCGTCGGCGCGCGCAACAAGCTCGTCCGCCTGTTTCCAAGCGTCGCTTGGGGCGCAGGCAGTCGTTCGTCGCGTCCCCAGCGACGGCGATCGATCCCAGGGCTCTTGCTCCGTCTGCCTTTCCCCTGCCTGTTTCCCCCGCGATGGATCGATTCGAGGACGCCAAGCTGCGCATCAAGGAAGCGACCGACCTGGTCGCCTTGATCGAGAGCTACTTGCCGCTGCGCCCGCGCGGCCGGCTCCTCGTCGCGCTGTGCCCGTTCCACGCCGAGAACTCGCCGTCGTTCACCGTCTATCGCGACGAGCAGTTCTTCCGCTGCTACGGCTGCGGCAAGACCGGCGACGTGTTCACGTGGCTGATGGAGCGCGACGGCCTCACGTTCCGCGAAGCGATGGAACAACTTGCCGACCGCGCCAGCGTGTCGCTCGAAGGCGTGTTCCGCGGCGGTCAGCGTCAGGAGAACAAGGGGCCGGACCCGTACGAGGCGCTCGCCGAGGTCGCCGGCTTCTTCCAGCGCGCGCTGCTCGCGCCCGAGGCCGGCAAGCTCGCGCGCGAGTACGTCGAGTCGCGCGGCCTGTCCGAGGCGATCGCGCCGTGGCGCCTGGGCTACCATCCGGCGTCCGGGGCGCTGTCGCAGTTCGCGCAGCAGAAGCAGCTGCCCAAGGACGTGCTCGAGGCCGCCGGGCTGCTGCGCAATGGCCGTGAACTGTTCTCGCAGCGCGTCATGTTTCCGATCGAGGACGAGCGCGGTCGCACCGTCGGTTTCGGCGGCCGTATCGTGCCAGGCGCGCCGGGCAGTGAGGGCAATGGCGACTTCAAGCCGCCGAAGTACCTCAACTCGCCGGAGTCGCCGTTCTTCAACAAGCGCCGCGTGCTGTTCGGCCTGCACCGCGCCAAGCAGGCGGGCCAGCGGCGCATCGTCGTGATGGAGGGGTACACCGACGTCATCGCCTGCCATCTCGCCGGCTTCCAGGGCGCCGTCGCCACGCTCGGCACGGCGTTCACCGCTGACCATGCGCGCACTGTCGAGCGCTACGCCACCGACGGCCTCGTGCTGATGTTCGACGGCGATCGCGCTGGCATGCAGGCGGCCGAACGCGCGGTGCGCGAACTCGCCAACACCCGCCTGTCGGTCCGCATCGCGATGATGAGCGACGCCGACGGCGCCGCGAAGGACCCGGCCGACGTCGTCGTGCAGCGCCCTGGCGAGGACATGGAAATCGTCGTCGAGCGCCGCGCGCGCTTCGCCGACGTCATCGATGGCGCCGAGGACCACATTGCCGTCTGGTTCCGCCTGCTGCGTCGCCGCATCGACCTGTCGCAGGCGACCGGCGTCGATGCCGCCGCGCAAGAGTGCGCGGCGGTGCTGGCGCTGGTCGAGTCGCCGGTGCGCCAGTCGGCGCTGCTCGAGCAGATGGCGCGCCATCTCGCCGTGCCGGCGCCGACGCTGGAGCGCCTGCTACAGAAGCAGAAGCGCCGCCGCGACGGCCAGCCGGCCGACAACGCCGCCGCGCCGACGCCGACCCGCCTCGCGCTGCAGCCAGGCGAACTCGAACTGCTCGCCTGCGTGCTGTCGGCGCCGCGTCTGCTCGAGGGCTTCGACCGCGCTGCCGCCGGCGAACTGTCGCCGGCGCTGGCGACCGCACTCGACTGGGCAATCGAGGGCGCGGCGCTCGGCCGCACGGCGAGCGCTGACCTGATGCGCTACGTGATGGCGCGCGCCGACGAGCGTCCGGACGTCCGCACGTTGCTGGGCGACGCCTTCCAACGCGGCAGCAAGACCGCCGAGCCGGCGGTCGTGCTCGCCGGGCTGCTCGCCGGTCGCCGTCGCCTCGCCAACGAAGCGCGTCGCCGGACCGTCCGTCAACAGCTGCAGCAGGCGCTCGCCGTCGGCGACGCCGCCCGCGCGGCCGAGTTGCAGAACGAGATCCTGACGCGCCTGCGGGAAGACCTCCCGCGCCGCAACACCGACTGAACTGCATCCCCAAAAGAGCTTCCCCAAACGCTCCCGCGGCCGCCGCGGGACTTCGACCGAGACTGAATCCAATGTCCGCACCGACCGAACTCGACAAGAAGATCAAGGCGCTGATCAAGGCGCACCGCAAGAGCGGCGCCATCACGCTCGCCCAGCTCAACGCCGCTCTGCCCGACGACATGGCGTCGCCCGACAAGGTCGAGGCGGCAATGGCCATGATCGAGGAGGCCGGCCTCGACGTCGTCGAGGACGACAAGCAGAAGAACAAGAAGGCCGGGGCCCGCAAGGACGAGGAGGGCGGCGACGAGGGTGGCGACGAGGCTGATCTCGCGCCGGACCTCGACATCGCCGAGCCGACCGAGGCCGAGCTCGCGGCGCCGATGGTCGACATCACCGAGAAGATCGATGACCCGGTGCGCATGTACCTGACGCAGATGGGCGAGATCCCGCTGCTCACGCGCGAGGAGGAGATCTCGCTCGCGCGCAAGATCGAGCTGACGCGCAAGCAGTTCCGCAAGGAAGTGTTGTCGTGCGGCTACGGCATGAAGAACGCCATCGAGATCCTCGAGGACGTGCTCAAGGGCGAGCTCGCCTTCGACCGCACGCTCAAGGTCAACCAGCAGGACCCCGAGGTCGGCAAGGCCGACCTGTCGGACCGCCTGCCGGGCAACATCGCGACGCTGCGGCTGATCTACGAGGCTGCGCGCGCGGACTTCGCCCGACTGACCGATGAACGCGTGCCCGAGGCCGATGCGCAGGCGCTCAAGAAGCGCATCTTCTCGCGCCGCCGCAAGGCCGTCGCGCTGATCGAGGAGCTCAATCTGCAGGGCAAGAAGGTCCGGCCGATGATCGACCTCGTCGAGAGCCGGATTGCCGAGATGAACCGGCTGTCAGTTCGCCTGCAGCGCTACCGCGGCGCACAGATCACCAACCCGGACGCCGCCGAGACGCGCCATCGCCTCGCCGAGATGCAGATCGACGGACTCGAGTCGACCGAGCGCCTGCACAAGCGCCTCGAGTTCCTGCGCACGGCGTACGCCAACTACGAGGACGCCAAGCGCAAGCTCTCGTCGGGCAACCTGCGCCTCGTCGTCTCGATCGCCAAGAAGTACCGCAACCGCGGCCTGTCCTTCCTCGACCTCATCCAGGAGGGCAACACCGGCCTGATGAAGGCGGTCGAGAAGTACGAGTACCGTCGCGGCTACAAGTTCTCGACGTATGCGACGTGGTGGATCCGCCAGGCGATCACGCGTTCGATCGCCGACCAGGCGCGCACCATCCGCATCCCGGTCCACATGATCGAGACGATGAGCAAGCTGCGCAACGTCAGCAAGAAGCTGACGCAGCTGAAGGGCCGCGAGCCGTCGATCGAGGAAGTGGCGGAAGCGGCGCAGGTCTCGGTGGACGAGGCCAAGCGCGTGATGAAGATCAGCAAGCATCCGATCTCGCTCGATCGCCCGATCGGCGACTCGGAGGACAGCTACTTCGGCGACTTCATCGAGGACGAGTCGGTCGAGAGCCCGGTGCAGTCCGCGAGCCGCGAGATGCTCAAGGATCGCATCGAGAGCGTGCTCAGCACGTTGACCTTCCGCGAGCGCGAGATCATCAAGCTCCGCTACGGCATTGGCGACGGCTACACGTACACCCTCGAGGAGGTCGGCCGCATCTTCCGCGTCACGCGCGAGCGCGTCCGCCAGATCGAGGCCAAGGCCGTGCGCAAGCTGCAGCACCCGGTGCGCGCGCGCCGGCTCGGCGGCTTCTTCGACAGCGCCGTCGGCGAAGGCGGCTGAGCACCCGGCGCCGCGACCGCGCTGCCGGTCGACGTCCGCGGCGTTTCCGCCGCGGCGTCGCGTATCGTGGCGGGCCCCGTCCATGCGCGAAGTCGTCGTCACCGAACACGAAGCCGGTCAGCGGCTCGACCGCCTGCTGCGCAAGCTGCTGCGCAATACGCCGCTCGGCGCGATCTTCCGCCTGCTGCGCAGCGGCGCCATTCGCATCGACGGCCGCAAGGTCGGCGGCGACCTGCGGCTCGTGGCCGGCATGCGCCTCGAACTGCGCGTTCCTGACGGCGACCTGTCGGCGACGCCGGCCACCGGGGCCCGGCCGCCGCGGCGCGCCGTGAGCGCCGCGCCGACGGCCTGGCCGGCGGCGCTGACGCCGTGCGTCGTCCATCGCGACGACGACCTGCTGGCGCTGGCGAAGCCGGCGGGGCTCGCGGTGCACGGTGGCTCCGGCGTGCGCCACTCAGTCGCCGCCTGGCTCGACGGCGCCGGCTTCGGCGTGCGCACCTCGACGTGGCATCCGGCGCCGGCGCACCGGCTCGACCGCGCCACCAGCGGTCTGCTGCTGGTCGGATTGCAACCCGCCGCCACGCGCGCTCTCGCCGCCAGCTTCCGCGACGGCGCGGTCGCCAAGACCTACTACGCGGTCGTCGAAGGCGCGCCGCCAACGCGCGCCGGCGAGATCGACGCGCCGCTCGCGCTGCGCCCGAACGCGACCGCCGACGGTCCCAAGGTCGTCGTCGATCCGGCCGGCGAAGTGGCGCGCACCGGCTACGAGGTCGTCGCCGCGACCGACGGGCTGACGCTCGTCCGCCTGCAGCCGCGCGAGGGCCGTCAGCACCAGCTGCGCGCGCACCTCGCGCATCTCGGCTGCCCGATCCTCGGCGATCGCCGCTATGGCGCGCGCCGCGGCGCGGGCGGCGGCTTCTTCCTGCACTGTGCCGCCCTCGTTCTGCCGCACCCGCGCACCGGCGCGCCGATCAAGCTTGCGACGCCGGTACCTGCCGGCTGGCCGTTGTCGCCGCCATCATCCAGCTGATGCGAGCTGTCAGCGCGGCTGGCGCGGATCTTCCTGCCAGGGCCCGACGGCCGGCGGCCGTTCGCCGGCGACGACGCGCGCTTCCGCGACGACCCGCACTACCGCGACCTCGTGCTCTTCCACGAGTACTTCGACGGTGACACCGGGTGCGGCTGCGGGGCCTCGCACCAGACCGGCTGGACGGCACTCGTGACTCGCTGCTTCGACGGCGTCGGCGATCGCTAGCGACCGCGGCCAGCACCCGGCGCGCCTTTCTGCTGGCGCTGCGCCAGCCACTGCGCGTCGAGCTGCTGCAGCATACGACTCACGGCCAGCGGTTCGGCCTGGACGCGCACCGGCTCCCAGCGGTCTATGCGCAGGCGGTGGCGGCCGAGCGACGTCTCGCGCTGCGGCGACTGCTCGGTATCGCCGGCGTGCGGCCGCAGCAGGATCTCGTACGTGCCGTCCTGCATCAACGGGATCTCCACGGTGTCGCTGGCGCCAAGCCAGCCGCCGCTGCTGCGGCCGAGGTCCGAGCGAGCAAAGCTGAAGCGTTCGCCGGTGTGTTGGTCGATGCCGGTCAAGTTGGCGGGCAGGCCGGTGTCGCCGACCAGCACGGCGGAGACGCGGACCTTGCGATGCGGACCCATGAGCGCGCGGATGCCGGGGATCGTCACCAGCGACGGCCGCGTCGCCGGCAGCACGACATCGGTGTCGCCCGACGCGAGTAGCATGCGGACCGTCTGGTGGCCGCGACCGAAGAAGGTGAAGTTGGCGACGTGGCTGGTCGTGATCAGCTCGGCGTGGCCGTTCCGCCACCGGAACGTCAGGTCCGCCGGCTTGCCATCGCGCTGGGTGACGCGGGCGAGGATTGGCCCGTCCAGCCCGAGTGGGACGCTGGCCTGGTCGACCGCGCGCAGTTTGTAGCGGTGGAGCGCTTCGCGCAGGTCGAGCGGCCGGAAACGGGCGTCGCGCGTCTCGCCCGGCTGCACGAAGACGTCGGGCTGCACGGCCACCGGCTCGGCGAGGTTGCGCACCGTGACGACGGCGTCGTAGCGACCTGTGCGCAGAGGTTCGACGACGAAGCGGCCGCCGTTGCGGCGCGAGAGTTCGACGCTGCGCGTGTTGCGTTGCCGCAGCGATTCGTCGAGCGGTTGTAGCGTCAGCGTCGCGGCGCCGTCAGGCAGCCAATCGGGCAGCAGGATGCGACCGCGCAGGATGCCATTGCGTTCGATGCGGATGCGCACGTTCTGCCCCTGCGTGTGCAACGGCACGGAGTCGGCGAAGTGCAGGTCGGTATCGGCGCGCACGCGCAGCTTGCCAGCCGGCTGGAAGCCGTCGATGCGGAAGCCGCCGTCGGCGTCCGTGCGCGTGCGGAACAGCGAGAGCATGCGCCAGGGATCGTGGTTCTTCGGCGTCTGCGGATTCTCCTGCTGCACGTGCACGTCGGCCTCGACGACCGGCGCGCCTAGGTCGTCGACGACGTAGCCGGTCACCAGCGGCGGCAGCGGCGCCAGCGTGATCGTGCCGAGCTCGATACGCGTGTGTGGCTGCATGCTTGGGATGCGGACGCGAGCGCCCAAACGCTGCGCGCCGTCGTCGGGCAGCGCGGCGCGCACCGCCGCCGGCGCGTTCTGCGCGTTGAGTCGCAGTTCGAGGAAGGTCTCGAACTCGGCGCGTGGCTTGCAGACGAAGTCGAAGCGGCCGTCGCGGACCGAGTCGAGGTTGGCCGACCAGAGCTCTTCGTCCTGACTCCACAGCGCCGCCGCGACAACGGCGTGTTCGACGGGTGCGCCGTCAGCCTGCGCAAAGCGGCCGGCGACGACGACCTGGTCGGGGCGCAGCGTCACGCGCACGTCCGCGGTGCCGCCGGGCGCTTGCGGCCCGGGCTGTGCCGCGCCGCCGGCGGGTTGGCGGTCGAGCGGGAAGCGGGCGTACGCCGAGACTTCGCCGCCGACTCCTTGCCAGGGCACCAGCACCGGCGCCGAGCCGGGCGGCTTCGCGGCGGTCGACTGCACGAGGCGCTCCGGCAGCGCTAGCGTCTGCTCGTTGGCGAACTTCGGTTGCACGCCGCCGCGCAGCCCGACGTCGGCGCGCGACAACACCGGCTCGCCCTTGTGGTCGACGACCAGCAGGCGCACCGAGCCGAGCGGCGGCACGGTCAGTTCGATCGGCTCGCTCGACGCGGGCCGGCCGACGAAGACCTTGGCGATCGCGCCGGGCACTGCGGCGGTGGCGGCGAAGCGTTCGCCGGTGGGCGTCGCCGCGCGATTTGCGCGGACCAACTGGAAGTGGCGGACCACCGCGCGGCCGCGGCGGTCGGTGGCGCCCTGCCAGACGATCGTGGCTTCTTCGCCGTCGTGGCCTTGCACGATCGCGACCGGGACATCGACGGCAGGCGCCTCCTCGCCTTGGCGAGCGATCAGGGTGACGGTCTCGTCGGGCACGAGCGCGATGGTGCGGGTGTGCTCGCGCGGCGGCGCCCAGTCGAGACCGAACTCGTCGCCGCTGCGGGCCGCGCAGAGCATCGGCTGGTCAGCGAGGGGCAGTTCGGCGATGCCCTGGTCGTCGGTTTCGACGCGCGCGCCAAAGGTCTCCGGCCATTCGCGCTCAGGCAGCGGATGGCCGTGGCGCTGCGCGCGGGCGCGACCCTCGTCGCCCGTCAGGAAATAGACGATCGCCTGCGGCACCGGGGTGGGCGGGTCGCCGCGCACGACCAGGATCCGCGTCGCCGCGTTCGGTGCGAGCGCCGGATCGGCCCATTCGGCGTCGGGCAGGGGCGTCAAGTTCGTCGCAATGATCGCCGGAACTGTTTCGCGGGCCGGGGCTTCCGCCGCCACGCTGACGATCGCGACAGCGGCCGTAGGCGGCGCTGCCGCCGGCAGTGGGGGCGCCGTCTGCAGGGTCGCGGCCACCAGCCAACTGCCCAACGCAAGCATGCCAACGAGGCAGGTGGCGAAGAGTAGGACCCAGGACCGCATGGTGGACGTTCTAGTGGATCCTTTCCCACAGCCCAACTGTGGCGTCGTAACGCCACCGTCCCAATTGCCCCTACGCCATCTCGCGTAGTCGCATCAGGTTGAGAGCGCGCGCTTGCCGATGTTGCGGCGGAACGGAGGGCGGTGCGTTGCCTCGTCCGACGCGACACCTACGATGCCGCAGAACCGAGCTTCGCAAGGCATACCGCGTTGAACACCTACCCGCGCTGTTTCGTCCGTTGGTTCGCCGCCTTCGTCCCCTGTCTGCTCGGCCTGCTCGCTGCCTGCGGCGGCTACGAGGACAAGCGCATTCGGGAACTGTTGCCCGAGAAGGGGTTCGGCGCGCGCGCCAGCGGTGACGCCACGGTCGAGAATTACGTCGGCGGTCGCGACGTGTTGCAGTTCCTATTGCCGCCGAGCGTGTTGGAGCAGCCCAATCTGGCGCGGCTGGCCGAGCTGACGGTGCCTCAGGCCATTGCGGTCGACGGCACCATCTTCGTGCCGTACGTCGGTCCGGTTGCGGTGCTCGGCAAGACGGAAGCCGAAGCGGCCGCGCTCGTCAATACGCAGTTGCGCGCGGCTGGCATCGCGCTCGACCTCGACATCCAGGCGCGCATCGTGCAGCTCAGCAGTTTCTCGCAGAAGTGGTTCTACGCCTACGGCGAGGTGGGGCTGCGCGGCCAGGTGCCGATTGAGACCGATCTCACGTTCTGGGACGCGATGAACACCTGCGGTTGGACGCCGCTCGCCAACCTCGGTCGCGTCTACTTGATCAAGCCCGACGCCGAGCACCCGCTGGTCATGGAGATCAACTTCCGCGAGATGATCACCACCGGCCTGACGGTGGCGAACGTGCCGATCCGCGAGCGCGACGTCATCTACGTGCCGTCGACGTTCCTAGGCCTCTTGGCACGACTGCTGCAGCGCATGCTCGAGCCGATCGGCCTCGCCGTGCAAACGGCGCTCGGCATCGCCCAGACGCAGTACGCGTTCGACGTCATTCGCGGCGACGCGCCCAACAACGCGCTCTTCTTCCGCTACTGATGCAGACCGTCGTCACGATGCCGCGACATGCCGCAGCGGGGCGCCGAGGGCGCCGCCGCGAGGGGGCGTCGTGACCCAGGTCGAACTGCCGCAGGTGTCGTTGCAACACTACGTCGACCTCGTGCGACGTCGGCGGTGGCAGCTGGTCCCGATCTCGCTGCTCGGCCTCGTGATCGGCGCCGTTGTCGCCTTCATGATCCCGCGCTACTACGTCGCCGAGGCCTCGATCGAGCACCAGGAGGTCGCGAGCGAGATGGAACGCGGCGACAACCCGTTCAAGCGCATCGTCGACAGCGCCCAGGAGACTATCCGCCTGGATGCTGGCAAGGCTATGGAGGCTTTGAAGTGGCCGGAAGCGGCCATCAACGATCCGAGCCTGCGCACGCTGGAGGTGGCGAAGGTCCGGTCGCGCCTCGTCGTGATCGACTCGAACGCCGGCGACAAGGCGCGCACGTATGCGCACATCCGCATCCTCTTCAAGGACACGGACGCGAAACGCGCCGCCGACTTCGCCAATGCGCTCGTCGACACCTGGATCCAGGGGCGCGTGCAGAAGCTGCGCATCAGCCACCAGGAGCAAATGACGCGCGCCAACGCCGACTTCACCGAGTGGGACCGCACGTACGAGCGCTATTTGCGTGAGAAGCAGGACCTCGAGGTGCGCTTCCGCATCCGCCCCGACTTCGATCCGCGGATGCAGCAGGAGGAATTGCGGCGTCGTCAGGAAATTCAGCAGTCGCTGCGCGCGCAGTTGCGCGACCGCGAAACCAGGCTCACCACGCAGAAGGCGGAAGCCGAGCGCCTGCGCACCGCGCTGGCGGCGACGTCAGAGCGCGTTGCGCCGTCGCAGCGCGAACTGCTGGAAGCGGCTCGAACGCGGCCCGAACTTGCGCCGCTGCTCCTGCAGCTGCAGTTGGCGGTCGCCGGGCTCGAGGCCTGGAAGCCGGGCACGCGCGAGCGCAGCAAGCAGGAGCGAGAGATCACTCGCCTGCGCGACACCATCTTCACGGCGATGGCCCTCGACCTCGACGGCGACGGCAAGATCGCGAACCCGGCCCACGCCGAGCTGGTCAAGCTCTTGACGGCCTCGGTGGCCACCGGTGAGCAGCTCGCCGGCGAGTTGGGTCGCTTGCAGCGCGACATCGATGCCGACACCGCGGAACTCGAGCAACTCGCCGAGGGCCATCGCCTGATCGAAGGCAAGCGCAAGGACCTCGAGACGACCGCCACCAAGCGCGCCGACGCCGCCGCGCGCCAGCAGAAGCAGGGCCAGTTCCTCTCGGCCCTGGAGCAGCAGTTGCCGGTGCAGCCGCTGCAGCGCGCGAGCCCGCCGCCGCACCCGACCGACCCAAACATCCTCGTCATCGCGTTGATCGGCGGGGTCCTCGGCCTCGGCGCCGCGATTGGTTTGCTCCTGCTACTCGACCTGTTGCAGGGCACCTTCAAGACCAGCGACGACGTCGAGCGCGCGCTCGGCGTGCAAGTGCTCGGGGCGATGAGCCACATGGAGACCGATGCCGAGCGGACGAGCACCGTTCGCAGCCGCCGTCGCGCCGGCGTCGCGGCCTTCCTGTTGATGGGCCTCGTGGTCGCGGTTGTCGTCGTCTACTACCGGGCGCCGACGCGCCTGCCGGGCCTCGTCCGCGACATGCTCGCTCTCATGCTGGGTGACTGACCAGGGGCCGCAATGCTGCGCGACGTCCTGGTCTTCGCGATCGTCCTGTTCTTGCTGCCGACCAGCATCCGTCGGCCGTTCGTCGGGCTGCTACTGTTCAGCTGGCTGGCGTACATGCGCCCGCAGGACCTGTGCTGGGGCTTCGCGCGCACGATGCGCATGTCGTTCTTTGTCGGCGTCGCCATGCTGCTCGGCTGGTGGGCCTACGAGAAGGGCTCACGACGGTTCGCCAAATGGGACGTGCGCAGCAATATGATGACGCTGCTCGCGGTGCTGGTGACGACCAGCTACGCCTTCGCCAGGCACCATGACGACTACACCAACACGTACTTCGTCGAGTTCCTGAAGATTGTCGTCGTCGCGCTGTTCACGACCGCTCAGGTGGACACGCGCGAACGCTTTCGAATGGTGCTCTGGACGATCGCGATCTCGCTCGGCTTCTTCGGCGTCAAGAATGGCCTGATGGGCATCCTCAGCGGCGGGTCGCCGATCCTGCGCGGCCCTGGCGGCATGCTCGAGGACAACAACGACTTCGGCCTGGCCCTGGTCATGAACATTCCGCTGCTGTGGTACCTCGGCATCGACGACGGCCGCAGGTGGGTGCTGCGCGCCACGAAGGCGGCGGTGTGCCTGTCGCTGGTGACGATCGCGCTGACGCACAGTCGTGGCGCCTACCTGGCAGTGATGATTACCGCGCTGTGGATGGCGTGGCGGTCTGGCCACATCGTCCGCGCCGCCGCCGGTCTCGCCGCCGCTGCCGGCCTGTTCGTGCTGCTGGTGCCCGAGTCGGTCGTGGAGCGCCTAGCCTCGATTGGCGACACCCAGGATTCGTCGCGCAACGCGCGCCTCGCCGCGTGGTCGACGGCGATGCGCATGATCGGCGACAACCCGCTGTTCGGCGTCGGGTTGCGCAACTTCCAGCCACGCTACGCCGAGTACTCCACTGTGCCGCTGCAGCCCACCAGCACGACGTACGTCGCGCACAACAGTTACCTGCAGATCTGGGCGGAGAGCGGCAGTTTCGCCTTCGTCGCCTATTTGGTGCTGCTCGGATCGATCTTCGTGACCTGTCGGCGCATCGCGCTGATGGGGCGGGTCCGGCCCGACCTCGCCTGGGCCGCCAACTACGCGCGCATGATGGAGGCGACGACGATCGCCTTCCTCGTCGGCGCGTTCTTCCTCAACCGCGGCCACTTCGACCTCATCTACCAATGGGTCGCGTTGGTCACGGCGCTCGGCGCGATCGCCGGGGCGGCGTGGCGCGCGGCGCCAGATGGTCAGCGCGCCAGCTTCCACCGCGGCGTGACCGTTCGGTGGGGCCGCGGCAGGGCGGCATTCACGCGCGCTGGCGCGGCGCTCGCCGTCGCGTCGAGGTGGCGCTGATGTGCGGCATCGCCGGCCTGTTCGCGCTGCGCGCCGGGGCCGTCGCTGATCCGGCGCTCGCCGCGCGCATGGCCGCGCGGTTGCGGCACCGCGGGCCCGACGGCGCCGGCGTCTCGTCCGGGCCGGGCTTCGCGCTCGCGCACGCCCGCCTCGCCATCGTCGACATCGCCGGTGGCGCGCAGCCGATGGGCCTGCCCGACGGCTCGTTGTGGGTGACGTTCAACGGCGAGATCTACAACTATGAGGAATTGCGCCGTGAACTCGCCGCGCAGGGCGCGATCTTTCGCACCCGCAGCGACACCGAGGTGCTGCTGCACGGCTGGCGCGCTTGGGGCGAAGGCCTTGCTGCGCGCCTGCGCGGCATGTTCGCTTTCGCGCTGATCGACGTCGCGCGGCGCGAGCTGTACGCCGCGCGCGACCGCTTCGGCAAGAAGCCGTTCCACTGGCGCGAGCACGAAGGCGTGCTGGCCTTTGCGAGCGAGTTGAAGGCGCTGCACGAGCTCGGCGCGCCGCGCCGGTTGCGTCCGGCCGCGATCGCGCAGTTCCTCGCCCTGCGCTATGTGCCGGAGCCCGACACGGTGTTCGCAGGCGTGCACAAGCTGCCGCCGGCGCATTGGTGTCGCTGGCGCCTCGGCGTCGGCGAACGCGAGCAGCGGCGCTACTGGCAGGTCGAGTACGGCGTCGACGACGCGCCGGAGGCGGCGCTGCAGGAGCAGACTCTGGCGCTGCTCGACGAGGCAGTGCGCATCCGCCTGATGGGCGAGGTGCCATTGGCGCCGTTCCTGTCCGGCGGCGTCGACAGCTATGCCATCGTCGACTCGATGACCCGAACGCAGGGCCGCGGCGTGACCGCATGCACGATCGGCTTCCCTGACCCGCAGTTCGACGAACGCCCGGGCGCCCGCGCCTCGGCGGCGGCCTGCGGCGCGCGTCTGGTCGAGGAAGTGCTCGATCCCGCTGCGCTGCTGCAGCTCGAGTGGCTGGCGGACACCTTCGACGAGCCGTTCAGCGATAGCAGCGCGGTGCCGACGTACCACGTCTGCCGGTTGGCCCGGCGGCACGTCACCGTGGCGCTCGCCGGGGACGGTGGCGACGAGGCGTTCGGCGGCTACCGCCGCTACCTGTTCGACGTGCAAGAGCATCGCGCCCGGCGCGTCGTGCCGCGTTGGGCGGCCCGCGCCGCCGGCGCGCTCTACCCGAAGGCCGACTGGCTGCCGCGCTGGCTGCGCGCCAAGCGCACGTTGCAGGACCTCGGCGCATCGCCCGCGGTCGCCTACGCGCGCTCGGTCAGCGCGCACCTGCCCGAAGAGGTGTTCGCGGTGCTGCGCCGCGATCGCATACCCGAGGTCGGCGATCCGCACGCGCCGTTGATCGCCGCCTACGAGTCGGCGCCGGCGACGCATCCGTTGCACAAGGCCATCGCGACCGATCTCGCGACGTGGCTGCCCGGCGACATCCTGGTCAAGGCCGATCGCGTCTCGATGGCGGTCGCGCTCGAGGTGCGCGCGCCGTTCCTCGACCACCGCTTGTTCGAGCACGCCATGCGTGTACCGGCGGACAGCCACCTGCGGGGCGGCCGCACCAAGTCGTTCCTGCGCGAGGCGCTGGCGCCGCGCCTGCTGCCCGAGGCGCTCCGGCGCAAGAAGCAGGGCTTCGCGGTGCCGCTGCGGTCCTGGTGCAAGGGCGCCGTGGGCGACGCCGTCGCCGCGTCGCTGCGCGACGCGCCGTTGCGCGAGTGGATCGACACGGCCGCGGTCGAGCGGTTGTTGGCGCGGCACCGCGCCGGCGTCGGCGACCACGGCGAGATGCTGTGGGCGGTGCTGGTGCTCGGTCGCTTCCTCCGACGGTGGGCCGCATGAGCCGTATCGTCACGTTCACCAGCCTGTTCCCGTCGTCGGTCGCGCCGACGCACGGCCTCTTCGTCCACGATCGCATGCACCGCGTCGCCGCGCGCGGCGGCTTCGCTTGGCAGGTGGTCGCGCCGGTCCCCGACGTCGTCTGGCCGCTGCGCCCCGCCGGCTGGCGCTGTGGGCGCGCCACGCCGCTGGGCGAGGCGTGGGAAGGCGTCGAGGTCGCGCACCCGCGCTGGCGCCATTGGCCCGGCATGATCCGGCGGCAGGCGCGCGCGATGGCTGCGGGCGCGCGCGCCATGGTCGCCGCGCTCGCGGCGCGCGAGCCGATCGTGCTCGACGCGCACTACCTCTGGCCCGACGGCGTCGCCGCCGCGACGTTGGCCCGTGAACTGGGCATTCCGTACACGCTGACCGCCCGCGGCACGGACGTGAACGTGCTGGCGCAGCGCCCGGCCTTGCGCGCGCGCATCGCCGAAGCGGCCGCCAGCGCGCACGGTTGCTTCGCGGTCAGCGGCGCGCTCGCCGCGCGCTTCGCCGAAGCCGCGGGCCTGCCGTCGTCGCGCGTCGAGGTGGCCCGCAACGGCGTCGACCTCGCGCGCTTCCGCCCCGGCGACGCGGCGACCGCGCGCGCGGCGCTCGAGCTGCCGGCCTGCGGCTTCCTCGTCCTGTGCGTCGGCCGCCTCGTCGCCAGCAAGGGCTTTGTCACGGCGGCGAAGGCGATGGCGGCGTTGCCCGACGACGCGCGCCTCGTCGTGATCGGCGAGGGCCCAGAGCGCGGCGCGATCGCCGCCGCCTTGCCGTCGACGATCTTCCTGGGTCCGCAGCCGCCGGCGCGCGTCGCGCTTGCCTGCCAGGCGTGCGACGCGCTGGCGCTGCCGAGCGAGCGCGAGGGTTGGCCCAACGTTGTCACCGAAGCCTTGGCGAGCGGCCTGCCGGTCGTCGCCACGCCGGTCGGCGGCATTCCGGAGATCCTCGGCGAGGCGCCGCCGCCGTGGCTCGGCGCTCTTTGCCCGGTTGGCGACGTCGCGGCGTTCGGGCGCGCATTTGCGGCCCTGGCCACGTCGCCGCCGGCGCGGGCGCAGGTGCGCGCGCACGCTGAACGCTTCGGCTGGGACGAACCGGTGGCGCGCCTCTGCGACGTGTTCCGCGCCGCGCTCGCCAGGAGGATCGTGTGAGCGCGCCGCGCGTGCTGTACCACCATCGGATCCGCGCCGACGACGGCCAGGCCGTGCACGTGCGCGAGATGATCGCCGCGCTGCGCGCTAGCGGCTGTGCTGTCGACGAGTGCGCGCTGGTGCGCAAGGGCCGCGGCGACGCCGACGCCTCGGCCGCGGGCGCTGGCGGCGGCTTCTGGCACAAGCTGTCGCTGCCGCGGACCGCGGTCGAGGCGCTCGAGATCCTCTACAACCGGCGCGGTCGCGTGATGCTGCGCGCCGCGGCGGCGCAGCAGCGGCCCGACTTCGTCTACGAGCGGCACGCGCTGCACTGCCGTGCCGGCCTCGACGCCGCGCGCGCGCTCGGCGTGCCGCTGCTGCTCGAGGTCAACTCGCCGATGACGGTCGAGATGGCGAAGCTCGGCAAGCTGCGCTTCCCGGCCCGCGCGCGCGCCACCGAGCGGCTCGTGCTCGCCGGCGCCGACGCCGTGCTGGCGGTCACGCAGACACTGGCCGACATGCTCGTCGAACTTGGCGCGCGCCGCGAGCGCGTGCGGGTGATCGGCAACGGCGCCGATCCGGCCCGCTACGGCGGCGACGCGGTCGCGGCCGCCGCTTCGGCCCGCGCCCGCTGGGGCCTGCCCGCGGATGCGTTCGCGCTCGGCTTCGTCGGCTACATGCGTGACTGGCATCGCCTCGACCTCGTGCTCGACGCGATGGCGAAGCCCGAACTGGCGACGCTCGCGCTCGTGCTGATGGGCGAGGGGCCGGCGCTGGCGCCGTTGCTCGCCAGCGCGTCGGCGCGTGGCCTCGCCGAAAGGGTGCGAGCGCTCGGCGTCGTGCCGCCCGAACTGCTGCCTATGCACGTGCTGGCGTGCGACGGCGCGCTGATCCCGGCGATCAACGCCTATGCGTCGCCGTTGAAGCTCTTCGACTCGCTGGCCGCCGGTGTGCCGACCGTCGCGCCCGACCAGCCCAACCTGCGCGAGACTTTGGTCCACGGCGACACCGGCCTGCTGTTCCGTCCCGGCGACGCCGACGACCTCGCGCGGCAGCTAGCGCGCCTCGTCGGCGACCGCGCCGGCGCCCGCGCGCTCGGCGCCCGCGGTCGCGCGGCCCTGCACGCGCAGCAATGGACGTGGCAGGGCAACGCCGGTCGCGTCCTCGAGGTGTTCGCCGGCCTGCGGCGGGGAGGCCTCGCATGAACGTCGCATTGGCCGTGTTCCTGCCGGTCGTCGTCGCCTACTGGACGGCGCTGCAGTGGTGCGCCGACCGCTGGAACGCGCCGACCGAGTACTTCGCGCACTGCTGGCTGCTGCCGCCGGTCGCCGCGTGGTTGCTGTGGTCGCGCCGCTCCGAGTGGTCGGCGCGGCCGCGTGCCGTCGATCCAAGGGGCTGGCTGCTGCTCGGTCCGGCGCTGCTGCTGCACCTCGCCGGCGCGGCGCTGATGGTGGACTCGTGGTCGGCGGCGAGCCTCGTGCTGGCCGTGCCCGGCACGGCGTGGTTGGCGCTCGGCCGCGAGCGGCTGCGCGGCCTGTGGCCCGTGCTGTGGCTGGCGGCGTTCTGCGTGCCGCTGCCGATGTACGTCGAGGGCCGGCTCGCCTACACGCTCAAGGAGGTCGCTCTCGCCGGCGGATCGTGGCTCGCCAACCTCGCCGGCGCCGACGTCGTGCGCGCCGGCGACATGCTGCAGCCGCGCGGCGTCGACGGCGCGCTGTACGTCGCCGACGCCTGCAGCGGCCTGCGTTCGTTGCTGGCGATGCTGACGTTGGCGTACTGCCTCGCGTTCTTCCTCGGCGCGCCGCGGCCGGCGCGGCGGGCGACGCTGCTGCTGGCGGCGCCGGTGATGGCGGTCGTGGCCAACGTCGCGCGCATCGCCGTGCTGTGCCTGTTCGCGCGCTGGCACGGCGTGGCCTTCGCTGAGGGCTCGGGTCACACGCTCGCCAACGCGGTCGAATGGGCGACCCTGGTGCTGGCGCTGCTCGGACTCGATGCGCTCGCCTTCGGTCGCGGCGCCGGCGCGACGCCCGCGGCCCCGGCCACGCCGCCGCCGCCGCCGCGCCGGCTCGCCCCGCACGCGGCGGCGCTTTGGTTGCTGGCCGCGCCGCTCCTGCTGCTGTCGCTGCACCGGCCGCTGGGCAACGCCACCGATCGCGCCGAGCGCTTGCCTGCCGAGGTCGCCGGGTACCGCCTCGCGCCGCGCACGGCCGAGCAGGAGGCGCAGTTCGTGAAGAACCTGCCGCGCTGGCGCGAACTGCTCGGCACGTCCGACTTCGTCTGGCGGCGGTACGACGACGCGGCGGGCAACCCGTTGTGGGTCGTCGCCCTGTTCCACGACGCCAACTGGAAGAGCGTGCACCCGCCGCGCATCTGCATCGAAGGCAGCAACATGGACATCCTGCAGGACGACCTCGCGCCATTTCCCGAGCTCGGCGCCGGTTGCTCGGCCGGCCGGATCGTCGCGCAGAGCCGCAGCGATGGCTGGCGCTACGTCACGATGAGCCTGTACGGGACCGCCGACTGGTCGTCGGGCGACTACTGGGACTTCACGCTGCACCACCTGCCGCGCGCGCTCGTCCGCGCCAATATGTCGGGCTTCCTGCTGCGCGTCGAGGCCGCCGTGCAGGCGGGCGAGGAACCGGCGGCGGCGGAGGAACGGGCGCGTCGCTTCCTCGTGGCGCTCGCGCCGCTGGCGCAGGAGCTGTCGCGATGACCATCGCGCACGCGCTCACCGTCGACGTCGAGGACTGGTTCCAGGTCCTCAACATGGCGCACGTCGTCGATCGCGCCGAGTGGGACGCCTTCCAGCTGCGCTGCGGCGACTCGACCCGGCGCTTGCTCGACCTGTTCGCGAAGCGCGATGCGCGCGCGACGTTCTTCTTCCTCGGCTGGGTCGCCGAACGGCTGCCCGATCTCGTGCGCGAGGTGAAGGCGGCAGGCCACGAGATCGGCAGCCACGGCTTCGACCACCGGCTCTTGCACGACCTCGGCCGCGACGGCTTCCGCGACGACGTCGCCCGCACCGCGACGACGCTGGCGGCGATCACCGGCGAACGCCCGCGCGCCTTCCGCGCCTGCACGTGGTCGATCACGCGGCGCACGCCGTGGGCGATCGACGAGCTGCTGGCGGCTGGCTACACGATCGACAGTTCGATCCAGCCGGTTCGACACCCCGACTACGGCGTGCCGGGCGCGCCGACGCTGCCGTACCGGCTCGCCGGCGCCGGCGGTTCCTTGCTCGAACTGCCGCCCTTGACGCTCGAAGCCCTCGGCCGGCGTCTGCCCGTCGGCGGCGGCGGCTACCTGCGGCTGTTCCCGCTCGCGCTGTTGCGCGCCGGCCTGCGCCAGAAGGAACGGCTGGGGGCGCCGGGATGCGTCTATCTGCACCCGTGGGAAGTCGATCCGGAGCAACCGCGTCGGCGACTCGGCGGCTTGCGCGGCTTCCGCCACTACGTCAACCTCGGCAAGACCTACGCCAAGCTCGACGGCCTGCTGCGCGACTGGCGCTGGGTCGGCGTCGGGGAAGCGCTCGCTCAGGGCAGCGCCAGTTGGTTGGCGAATCTGCCGGCGTTGCGCGCGAGCGAACTGCTCGGATAGTCGCGCTGCAAGCGTTCGAAGGCGGCTCGCGCCTGCTGCGTTCCGTCCGCGGCTCGGCTCTGCAGGGCGGCGAGCCCGCGGGCGAACAGGTGCATACCGTCGGGACGCGCGGGCGCGTCGGCGAGCAGCGGCACGGCGTCGTCGGGGCGTCCCATGCGCAGCATCAGCACGCCCTGCGTGTAGCGCCCGAGCGGGCCGTCGCGCAATTCCGGCGGCAGCGCCGCGAGGACCGCTGCCTCGGCCACGCCGGCGAGGCGCGCTTCGGCAGCGAGGGTCACTTGGAGCAGGCGGAGCGTCGGCGCGTCGCAGTGCGCGAGCACGGCGCCGAGATCGCGCACTTCCGCGCGCGCGTCGCCACGCGCAGCGGCGACCTCGGTGCGGACCTGCCAGAGCGGCAACGCGGTCGGATGCCGCTGCAGCGCCGCCTCGACGGCGGCCTGCGCGTCCGTGGCGCCGACGAGCGCGGCGAGCGCGGTCACGGTCGTCGTCATCTCGGTGGGCGTGTCGCGGCCGGCGGCGATCGCGTCCATGTGCGCGACGAGCCACTTGGCGCCGTCGCTCGCCATGAGCGTCGGGTCGGCCGTGGCGACGAAGCGCAGCACGCGACCGTTCACGGCGCCTGCCGCGAGGTCCGCGGCAAGGCGCGCGCGCATCGCTGCGAGCGCTGCGACCGCCGTGGTCGGCGACTGCAGCAGTCGCTCGCACAGATCGACGGATCGGGTGACGGCCAGTTGCCGGACCGGCTCGGGCTGCGGCGTGGCCAGGACGGCGGCAAGCGTGGCGACGCCGGCGTCCGGCGGCAGGCGGTCGGCAAGCAGCGTCACTTCGTCGGCGGCGAGCCAGCGTGTTGCCGGCAACGTCGCGAGCGCCGCCACCACGCGTGCGAGCGTCGCGGCAGGCAGGTCTGCCGGCAAGCCGCGCCGCAGGAGCAGCAGAGCGGCGACGCGTTCGGTCGCGGGCACGCCGGCTAACTCGCCGGCGAGGAGCGCCTTCACGAATGCCGCGCCGACGTCGTCAGCAAGCGTGTAGCCGGGTTGGTCGGCCAGTCGCGCCACCTCGCGCCAGACCAGCGGGCTCGCGGCGCCCTTCGTGACCAGCTCGCGATGGCGCTGCGCGGCTTCGGCACCGCGGCCGGCGTGCGCCAGCGCGCGCGCGAGCAACAGGCGGTTCGTCATCACTTCGGGCGCCGCGGCGACCAGCGCCGACAGCCGTTCCACCGCGAGCGGCGCCAGCAGTCCGTCCTCGGCGAGCGCCAGCACCTCGGCGAACGTCGGCAACACGGCAATGGTCAGGCGTGGCCAATCGCTCATCGAGCCCTCGCCAAGGGCCGCCATCGTCGCGTGCGCTGCGAGGTCGGTCGGATCTTCGGTAAGACGAGCGGCGACCAATTTGGTGATCGCGGCGGGCGGGTCGAATCGCAGCGCAAGACCGAGTGCGCGCGGCGCCACGACGACATCGCGGACCTCCTGTGCGCGATCCGGGCGCCCCGTGCACAGGCACAGTCGCGCAAGGTCTTCGGCGCATTCCTGACCATCGGCAAAGGCGAGCGCGGCGGTGAGACGCTCTTCGGCGACGCGGAGGTCGCCAATCCTGGCGGCGCAGCGGCCTGCGAGCGCGAAGAGTCGTCCCGTGCGCCGTTCCGGGCGCGTATTCGCGACGGCGTGTTCGGCGACGCTCTGGGCCGCGCGAGGGTGCGTGGCGGCGAGCGTGGCGGCTAGGGCCGGCAGCAGACCGTCGGTGATCGGCGTCGACGCAGCGAGACCTGGCTGCCACGCTTGAAAGGCAGCGAGCAAGGCGTCATCGGTCGTCGTTTTCGCCATAGCCGTGAGCCATGCAGCGACGGCTTCGGTGAACTCGTCGCTGCACGCCGCAGGCGCGGTCACGGCGTCGTCGAGCAGCGGGCGCGCGTCGGCGGCGGTGGCGCTGGCGATCAGCGCGCGCGCGGCCAACAGGCGCGACGCGGGCGGCGCCGCGGGATCGCGCAACACCGGGCCGGCGAAGCTCGCCGCCGTCGTCGGCGCGTCCGCCAGTGCTTGCGTCAGCAGCGCTGCCTGCAGCTCGGGCGAAGGCGATGCGGTCAGCGCGCGCGTCAGCAGGGCGACAGGCGAACGCTTCGCCGCGGCGTAGGCTTGCAGCGCCAGCGCGACGCCGGCGCGGTCGGGCGGCCATCCGGCTAGCAGGCGATCGGCGGCCTTGACGGCCTCTTCCGGCGCGTCGCTGGCGAGCTGGACGCGCAGCGCCAGTTCGTGGGGCGTCCGGGCCTGCGGAAACGCGTTGATCGCCGCCAAGGCGCAGTCGCGCGCCAGCGCTTGCGCGTTCGCTGCCAGCGCCGCCTCGGCGCAGAGGATGTAACCGGTCGGATCGCTCATCTCCGGCAGCTTGGAACGTCGCGCGACGCACTGTTGCATCAGGGCGGCGCCATCGGGTCCGACGTCGCGCGCTTGCTCACGCATTGCGGCCAGGAAGTTGGCGAAGAGCGCGTCGTTGGCCGGGTCGATCGCGAGGGCTTCGCGCAGTGCCGCAGCAGCGCCGCGCGGCCGGCCCATCGCCGACTGCATCGCGGCATTGGCCTGTAATGGCTCGATCGTGCCTGGACGCGCGCGTTGCCACTGCGTGGTCAGCGACTGCAGGTCAGGCTCGGGCATGCCGTGGTTGCGCATCGCGTCGAGCGCCGCCAGCGCGACTTCGGGTAGCATGTCGAGGCGATCGACGGCCCGTGGCTGCTTCATCAGCAGAGTTGCCGAATACTGGAGGAAACTGGACGCGTATATCCACGCGGAGTTCTTTGCCGCGGCTAGTCCCTGGCTCAGCGGTATCACCAGGGTCGAGTACGGAAGGACTTTCGCCAATCCGGTGCTGTCGCGCATGCCCTGCTGCACGGCGGCCATGTCGTTGATCCTGAAGCCGGCTAACGACCGGGCCACGAGTAGGTCGACCTGGCCGTCCGTCAGCCCGGGAAAGGGCCTGGGCACGGGCAGCGGGTCGTCGCCCAGCCAGCGCCACGTTGTCGCCAATGCGGCGGCGTCCTGGCCGTCGCGCAGCAGCGACCACGCCGCTGCCGCGCCGGCATCGGCGACGTACTTGTGCGTGAAGCGCCGGCGCATGATCTCACATTGCGCCAGCAGGTCGTCGGTGCGACGCGATTGGTCGAGCGCGAGCGCCACGGCGCGGAAGGCCGCGACCGGCTCGCCCGGCGCCTCCAGGCTGCCGCGGTAGTAGTCGAGGCTGCGCTGCACCAGCTCGCGCAGCGCCACGAGCTGCTGCTCGAGCGGCGGCCACGCGGTCTGCAGGCGCGGGTCGTCGGCGTGCAGCGCCGCGAGGTGCACGCGCGCCGCCTCGATGCCCGGGTCCTGCGCGGGCCGGTACAGGAACGACCAGGCGGCCTCGCGGCCGGCGGGGCGGTCGAGCAGCGGCAACTCCCGCTCGAGGCGCACCATCGTCTCGCGCAGCCGCGGCTGGTAGAGCGTCTGGCTCGCCTCGCCGGCGAGTTCGAGGCCGCGGCCGTGGGTCGGATGCTTCGCCAGGAACTGTTCGGCGGCGCGCAGCGCTCCGGCGCCGTCGCCGCCGAGCGCCAGCAGGCGCACTTCGTCCAGCGGCAGTTCGTCGTCGTCGGGCAGCGCCCGCATCAGGCGCCGCACGTCCTCGAGCGCCGCGGCGTTCTGGCCGAGCTTCGTCGCCAGGTCGGCGCGCAGTCGCCACAACCGTTCGCTGCGCGCGGCGTCGCCGCGCACGTCGCGTTCCGTGATGTTCAGCAGCGAGATAGCACGGGCGAGCTGATCGCGGTCGGCGAGGGCCTGCGCCTCGGCCAGCGCCTCGTCCGGCCCGGTCAATTCCAGCGACGCATACGTGATGACGGCCGCGAGCGCGAGCAGCGTCGTCAAGACGAGGATCTGTAGGCTCTTCGCAAACATTCGGTGCGACGGTTATAGCCCCGGAGAGTAGGCATGCACGCCTAGTCAGCGGATGCCGAGCCGGCGCAGTTTGTGGAACAGCGTGCTGCGGTCGATGCCGAGCTCCTTGGCGGCGCGCTCGCGATTGCCGCCACAGCGCGCGAGGCGCAGTTCGATGATCCGCTTCTCGGACGCTGCGAGCGCGTCGCGCAGCGGCAGGGCGCCGATGTCGGCGTCGGCGGTCGCGGCCGTCGCAGCCGCGTTGCCGCCGCGCGTGGCTGGCGCGCGTCCAAACGTCGGTAGGTCGACAACATCGATCGCCGTGCCCTCGCCGAGCACGACGGCGCGCTCGATGACGTTCTCCAGCTGCCGAACGTTGCCGGGCCACTGTGCCTCCGACAGCGCCGCGAGCGCGGCGGGGGTGAAGCGGGTCACCGGCTTGCCGTGCTCGGCGGCGAAGCGGCGCAGGAAGTGCTGCGCCAGCGGCGCAATGTCGGCGGCGCGGTCGCGCAGCAGCGGCATCTCCAGCGCGACGACGTGGATGCGGTAGTAGAGGTCTTCGCGGAACTCGCCGGCGGCGACCGCCTGCTCGAGGTTCTTGTTGGTTGCCAGCACGATGCGCACGTCGACCGGGATCGTCTTGGTTTCGCCGACGCGCTCGATGACGCGGTCCTGCAGCACGCGCAGCAGCTTGACCTGGAACGCGGGCGAGATCGTGCCGATCTCGTCGAGGAAGATCGTGCCGCCGTGCGCCGCCTCGAACTTGCCGACCTTGTCCTTGACCGCGCCGGTGAACGAGCCGCGGATGTGGCCGAACAACTCGCTCTCCAGCAGCGACTCTGGCAGGGCCCCGCAATTGACCTCGATGAACGGGCCCCTGCTGCGGGCGCTGAGTTGGTGCAACGCGCGGGCGACCATCGTCTTGCCGGTGCCTGACTCGCCGGTGATCAGCACCGTCGTCTTGGTCGGGGCGACGGCGCGCACCGTCTTGAAGATTGCCTGCATGCGCGGGTCGCTGCCGACGACGTTGTCGAGCCGCAAGCGATCGTCGAGCGCTGACTTGAGTTCCTGGTTCTCGCGCTGCAGCGCCGCCTTCGCGAGCACGCGATCGATGGCGACGAGGATCTGATCGGGGGTGTACGGCTTGCCGAGGAAGTCGGCCGCACCATGACGCATCGCCTGCACGGCGTCCTGCACCGAGCCGAACGCCGACATCAGCACGACGGCGACGTCGGGGTGCGACTGCTGGATCTCGTGCAGCAACTTCATGCCGCCGCCTCCTGGCAGGGCGAGTTCGCAGAGCACGAGATCGACGTCGTCGTCGGTCAGCGGCGCCAGCGCGGACGGCACGTCGCGCGCGGCGTCGAGTTCGAAGCCATTCCGTTGCAGCAGCGCTTGCAGTTCCTGTTGGGCGCGGGGATCGGGGTCGGCGACGAGGATGCGGGCCATGGTCGTTGGGTCGGAATTCGGCGACGGTGTCGCGGGAATGCGACGGGGTCGACATCGGCCGACGGCGGCGGGTGTCTGGAGTCAGTCCCACGGTTCTCTGGCGGTGGCCCTGGGGCTAGCCTCTGCGGCTCCGCCGCCGATGCCGTTCCGCCTGCCTTGGACCGCCGCAAGTCGCGCTGCCGCATCGGCTCCCGAGGAGTCGCTGGCGGACGCGCTGGCATCGGTCCGCCGCCTCGAAATGGCGCCTGGCCGGCTGGTGACCGACGTGCTGGCCGGCGGCTTCCGCTCGTCGTTCCGCGGCGGCGGCTTGGAGTTCAGCGACGTGCGCGAGTACGTCGAGGGCGACGACCCGCGCTCGGTCGATTGGAACGTCACCGCGCGCATGGGTCGGCCGTTCGTCAAACGCTTCGTCGAGGAGCGTGAGCGCACGCTGGTGTTCGTGCAGGACCTCGGCGCTTGCATGCAGGCGGGACTCGGCGCGTGGTCAGTTCGCCAACTCGGTGCGCGCGTCGCCGCGTGCCTGTGCCGCATGGCGATCGACAACCACGATCGCGTTGGGTTGTTCGCCGGTGTCGCTGGCGACGAGCGCCTGGTGCCGCCGAAGAAGGGTCCGGGCCACGTGCTGCGCGTGCTGCGGGACGTCGTCGAGGCGCCGCTGCGCCCGAGCCGCGCCAACCTGCCGGCGATGCTCGCCGCCGTCGGCGGCCGTCTGCGCCGCCGCGCGGTGGTCTTCGTGCTGTCGGACTTCGCCGGGACCGCGCCGATTGCCAGCCTGTCGACGATCGCGCGCCGGCACGACGTTGTCTGCGTGCGCCTGTTGGCGCGCGAACTGGTCGCGCCGCCGCGCGCGTTGTTCGACGTCATCGACCCGCGCGGCGGGCGCGCGGCGACGATCGACTTCACTGCCGAGCCGGTTCGCGCCGCCTGGGCTGCGCGCGTCGCCGTGTGGCGACGGGCGCGCGCCGAGGAGATCGCCCGCGCCGGCGCCGACGGCTTCGACGTGGTGGCGCCGGAGAAGGCCGACGCGGATGCGATCGGCCAGCCGCTCGCGCGCTTCTTCCGGCGTCGGTCGCTGCAGGGCGCGACGCGATGAGCCAGGGACCGCAAGGTGGCGGGCCGGTGGTGCTCGAGTGGCCCGGCGACTTGCGCGACCTGCCGGCGGCCGGCGGCGTGTGGTATTGGCTGGCTGCACTGAGCGTCGCTGCGGCGGCGCTGGCGTGGTGGGCGTGGCGGCGGCGATCGCCGTCGGCCGCGGCGCCGATCGTTGCGTCGACAGCGACTCTACGCACGCCGGATGCGGCGGCGTGGCTGCGCGCGCTCGCGCTGCCCGCCGATGCTGCGGCGACCGTGGTGTTCGCCGCCAAGGTCAAGCGGATCGTGCGCTTGCGCGCTTGGTATCAATGGGCGCTCGCGGCCGAGCTCATGACCAGCGAAGAACTGCAGCGCTATCTGCCGGCGGCTCCCGGTCTGGCGCCGTGCCTCGGCGCCTGCGACCGGGTGCTGTTCGCGAACGGCAGCCTGGACGCTGACGCCGCCGCAGCAGTGCGCGCACAGGCCATCGCTTTCGTCGAGTACGCCCCAGAGCCAGGAACCTCATGAGCCCGGCCATCGCAGCGCATACGAGCGCGACAAGCGCCATCGGGTCCGCGGCGGCCGTGGGCGAAATGGCGGCAGCCGTGCCCGGCGTCGCGCTGCAGGCGCCCGGCGCGCTCGCGCTCGCCGTGCTCGTGGTGGCGGCCGCGGCCTATCGCAATTGGCGCCGGCCGCGCGTGCCGTTCGCCGGCATGCAGCTGCTGGCCGATGCCGCCGAACTGCCGCCGCTGCCGACAACGTGGCGCGCGCGCCTTTCGGCGCTGCCGGCATGGTGCGAACTGCTCGCGGCGCTGGCGTTGGTCGTCGCACTAGCGCGGCCGGTCGAGCGCGTGCCGGCGCCAACGCCGCCGCCGGGGCGCGACCTGCTGCTGTGCCTCGACATCAGTTCGTCGATGGCGGCGAGCGACCTCGATCCGCAGCGCTCGCGCCACGCCGTCGGCCAGGCGCTGGCCGAACGCTTCGTGCGCGCGCGCGCCAGCGACCGCATCGGCCTCGTCGCCTTCGCCCGCTACGCCGACCTCGTCTGCCCGCCGACGCGCGACCACGAGGCGCTGGTGACGGCGCTGCGCGGTGTGCGCATGGTGTCGAAGGACGGCGCCGAGGACGCGACGGCGATCGGCGCCGCGGTCGGGAAGGCGGCGGCGTCGCTGGCCGGCGTGGATGGCGCCGCCAAGGTCGTCATCGTGGTCACCGACGGCGAGGAGAACGTCAGCAACAAGCTGCAGCCGAACGAGGTGGCGCCGCTGCACGCGGCTCAGGCGTGCGCCGCCGCCGGCATTCGCGTGCACGCCGTCGTCGTCGGCCGCGGCAACCAGAAGCCGGATGGCCGCTTCGTGGCGCTTGACACCACGGCGGTGCAGCAACTGGCGAGCACGACCGGCGGCCGCAGTTGGCTGTGTGAGGACGAGGCTGCGCTCGCCGAGGTGTATGCGCTCATCGACGCACTCGAAGCCGACGCGACGCCGCCGCCCGGCGTGGTCGCGCGCGAACGCTTCGCCGTGGCGCTGTTGGTCGCCGCTGTCGCCGCGGCTTTGGCGCGGTTGCTGCGGGCGCTCGGCCTGCGGAGGCTGCCGTGAGCGGGCTGTTCTTCCTCTGGCCGGCGCACTGGCCGCTGGCGCTGCTCGCCGTGCCGGCGGCGGCGGCGCTGTGGCGGTGGCGACGCGCGCGCGAACAACGGCTGCGTCAGCATCTCGGCGCGCGCGCGGAGCGGCTCGTCGGCGCGCCGGCGGCGGCGCGCTGGCGCTGGGGGGCCGACGCCGGCGTGGTGTTGCTCGTCGGACTCGCCGTGCTCGAACCGGCGATGCCGGGCGATGTCGGCGAAGCCGGGGGCGACGTGGCGCTGTGCGTCGACGTGTCGTGGTCGATGGCGGCGCGCGACGTCACGCCGTCGCGCCTTGGCCTCGCGCAGCAGGCGATCGCGCGCTTTGCCGTTGCGGCGACCGACACGCGCGCTGCGCTCGTGGTCTACGCCGGTGACGCGATGGTCGCGGCGCCGCTGACGGCCGACCTCGCCGCGGTCGCGACGCTCGCCGGCGAACTAGCGCCCGGCGCGCATGGTCGCGCCGGCACCGATCCGGGCGCTGCGATCGATCGCGCCGTCCAACTGCTGCAGCGTGGCGGCCGTGCTGGCGCGGTGGTGGTGCTCAGCGACGGCGAGGACTTCACCGGCGGCGCGCTGGCGGCGGCGCGGCGCGCCCAGGCCGCGGGCTACACGGTGCACGCGCTCGGCCTGGGCACCGCCGCCGGCGGCAAGATCGTCGTCGATGGCGGCGCCGGCGAGACGTTCCTCCAGGACGACAACAGCGAGGACATCGTCACGCGCGGCGAGTTCGCGGCGCTGGCGGCTTGGGCGGAGGCTGGTGGCGGCCGCTTCGATCGCGTTGGCGATGGCGACGCATTGCGCGCGCTGCAGGATGGAGCGTTGGCGCCGGCGGCGCGGCAGGCGGCGGTGCGCGCCGGGCGCTTGCAGCCGTTGCCGTTGTGGCGCTGGCCCTTGCTCGTCGCGTTGGCGCTCTGGATGCTGGCCGCGTGCGCCCCGGAGCGTCGGCGATGATCCGCTTCTTCGTGCCCTGCCTGTGGGCCGTCGCGCTCGCCGCCCAGGATCCGGCGGCGTTCGCCGCCGCGGTTGCCGACTACCGCGCCGGCAAGCACGAAGCCGCGTTCGCCGCTTTCCAGCAGCAATTCGCCGCCGCTGGCGATACTGCGAGCGACGCGCTGCGTTGGAACCTTGCGCTGGCAGCGCTGCGGCTGCAACGCAGCGGTGACGCCGAAGAGGCGGTCGGGTCGTGGCTGGATGGCGCCGATGACGGCCGCCGTGCCGACGCCGAGTTCGTGTTCGGCATGGCCGGCGCGCAGCGCGGCGAACGCGCTGCCGCGGCTGCGCAGCTGCCGGACGCCGAGCCGCTGGCGTGGGCGATGGCGATTCGCGCCATGGAGCAGTCGGCCGGCGCGTTCGTGCGCGCTGCTGGCGCCCGTGGCGGTTGGCCGGAAGCCGAGCGCAACGCCGCGCGCACGCGCGCCCGCGTCGATGAGCTCAAGCGCTTGCGCGACGCTGTGCGCGAGCAGGCGGCCAAGAAGGAGTCGGCGCCCAAGCCCTTGCCGCCAGCGCCCAAGCCCAAGCCGGAGACGGACGAGGACCCGCTCGGCCTCGTGGTCGAGCCTTTGCCGACGGGCGACCTGCCCGCGCTGGCGCGCCGCATCGCGCAGCGCGACCAGAAGAAGATCGCGGTGCGGCGCGAGCAGCAGCAGCAGGCGCTGCGCGCCGGGGAGCGCGGGTGGTGAGCGGACGCGCGGAGCAGCCGGGGACGCGCGGCGACCTGTGGGCGCAGCGGCTCGCGCTCGTCGCCACCGCGGCGTGGGGCGCTGGCCTGACGGCGCAAGCGCCGGCGCCGGTTCGCGCGTTCCTCGAGCTTGACGGCGCGCCGACGCAGGCGTGGGTGGGGCAGTCCTGCGAATTCGTCGTGCGCGTCGCCACCGACGCCGCGTGGTTCGCGGCGCAATCGGTGCCGCTGTCGGCGCAAGCGCTTGACCAGCCGTTCCACCTGTCGGCGCCATGGCTGCAGTCCAACGCTGATGCGGTGGTGGCGATCGTGCCGCCGCCGGCCGGCACGCCAGCGCAGCGCGTCGCCGTCGGCGACCGCGCCGAGGCGTTGGCCGTCGCCGCGCCGCGCACGATCGACGGCCATGCCTTTGCCGTGCTTGAGCTGCGCGTGCGCTGGCAGCCGCGCCGCGCCGACGACTTCGAGTTGGCGCCGGCGCGGCTTCGCTACGCCTTCGCCACGGCGTTCGTCGAGGACTTCCTGCGCGGTCGGCAGCCGCGCGATCGGCAGGAACTGAGCGTCGCTTCCTCGGCGGCGCGCGTGCGCGTGACGCCGCTGCCGCAGCCGGCGCCGGCGGGCTTCACCGGCGCGATCGGCGCCCTGACGCTCGCGGCGACGCCGGCGGCGGCGAGCGCCACGGTTGGCAAGCCTCTCGCGGTGACGGTGACGCTGGCCGGCGACGGCAACTTCGGCGCCTTCGGCTTCGCGCTGGCGCAGCCGATGCCTGGGTTCCACGTCGATGGCGTCGTCGCGGTGCAAGGCAGCGATGGCCGCGCGTTCCGTCTCGATGTGCTGCCATTGCGCGCGGGAGCGCGCGAACTGCCGCCGGTCGGGTTGGCCACGTTTGATCCGCGCGTCGGCGCGTACGCGATGATCGCGTCGCCCGGCGCGCCGCTCGCGGTCGCACCGGCGCCCGCGCCGTTGCCGCCGCGCGTGCAGCAGCTGGTCGCCGCCGACGCAGCTGCTGTCGCTCAAGCGCAGCCCGTTGGCGCGTGGCCGGCGGCGGTCGCCACGGCGCTGGCGTTGCTGGTCGCTGGCCTGCTCCGCGCCCGCCGTCGCCGCGCTGCGCGCGCCGCCGCCGACGCTGCGGTCGCCGCCTTTGCCGCCGTGCCTGGGGCCGATCCGATCGCGCGGCTCGCCGCCTTCGAGGCAGCGCTCGCGCATCTCGCCGGCCTGCCGGCATGGCGCAACGATGGCTTCGCGGCGCTGGCCACGCGCTGGCCCGCCGAGGCCGTCGCCGCGCTGCGCGCGCATCACGACGGTCTCGATGCGGCGCGCTTTGGCGGGGCTGCGCCGGCAACGGCGGCGGTGGCGGCGTCGCTGCGCGCGCTCGCATGAAGCGCGCACGCCGCGACGGCGTACGCTGCTTCGTCGGCGCCGGCCTGTCCGCGCCGGCGGAGCTAACGCCGTTCCGGCGCGAACTGACCGGCGGCGAGGTCGCGCTGTCTCCCGGCGATGCGGACTGCATCTACGCGCCGGTCAGCAAGGCGAAGTGCCGACCCAGGCGCGCGGCGCGAGCGGCCGCGTCCCATTCGTCCGGGCGCGAATTGGTGCAGGGGGAGGGACTCGAACCCTCACGGCCGTTTCCGGCCCGCGGCTTTTAAAGCCGCTGCGTCTGCCGTTTCGCCACCCCCGCGGCCGGCGCACATCATGCGGGGGCGTCGGGCGGGGCGGAAGCGCGCAGGTCGGCGCGGGCCGAAGAAGAAGTGAGGTCCCGCCCAGAATCGAACTGGGGTAGACGGATTTGCAATCCGTTGCCTAACCACTTGGCTACGGGACCACGTGGGGCGCAGGAAGGTAGCGTTGCCTCGCCCCGGCGCAAGTGCGAAGCGACCCGAGGCGATTCGGCGGAGGCGCGCCCTCGGTCCCGTGCGTATGCTCCGCGCCCTGCCGCCCGCACCGGACGGCGCACCTTGCCGTGAAGACCAAGAAGAAGATTCACTTCGAGTTCGACCAGGATCTCGTCCGCGAACCGCTGCTCTACAAGATCAACCGCTCGTTCGACGTCATCGTCAACATTCGCGGTGCGTCGGTCTCGGACGAGGGCGGCTTCATCGCCCTGGAGTTGGAGGGCGATGCGGCGGAGATCAAGCGCGTGCTCGACTACCTGCGCGGCCAGGGCGTTCGCCTCGGCGAAGGCCTAGGGAGCAACGAGCAGTGATGCGCGCCGGGTTCGGCGGCATGTTTGCCGTGCTGTGGCTGGCGAGCCCGGTCCTCGTCCCGACAGCGCCCAACGACCAGGTTGCCCGCGGGCCACGTGGCGTGGTGGTCAGTCAGGAGTCGCACGCGACGGCGGTGGGCTTGCAGGCGCTGCAGAACGGCGGCAACGCCGTCGACGCGGCGGTCGCGACCGCGCTCGCGCTGGCGGTGACGCACCCGCAGGCCGGCAACCTCGGCGGCGGCGGCTTCTTCGTGATCTGCATGGCCGACGGCCGCACGGCGACGATCGACTTCCGCGAGAAGGCGCCGAAGGCAGCGCACGCCGACATGTACCTCAAACCCGACGGCAGCGTCGACGCCGACAAGGCGCAGATCGGCGCCACGGCTGCCGGCGTGCCGGGCGCGCCGGCGGGCCTGTTGCTGGCGCTGCAGAAGTACGGCAGCAAGAATCTCAAGGACGTCGTTGCGCCGGCGATCCGGCTGGCGCGCGAGGGCTTCGTCGTCGACCAGTTCCTCGCCGGCAGCCTTGCCGAGGCCAAGGACGACCTCGGTCGTTTCCCGTCGACGCGCAAGGTGTTTTTCCAGGACGACGCGCCGCTGCGCCAGGGCGACTTGCTCGTGCAGCCCGACCTCGCCGACACGCTGCAGCGCTTCGCCGACAAGGGCTACGACGGCTTCTACCGTGGCCGCACCGCCGAACTGGTGCAGGCGCAGATGCAGCGCGACGGCGGCTTCGTCACTGCCGCAGACATGGCGGCGTACGAAGCCAAGGAGCGGCCGGTCCTGCGCGGCAGCTACCGCGGCCACGAAGTGCTCACCATGCCGCCGCCGTCGTCAGGTGGCGTCTGCATGCTGCAGATGCTGGCGATGCTCGAAGGCCACGACCTCAAGGCGATGGGCTTCGGCAGCAGCGCGTCGATCCACCTGTTGACCGAGGTCATGCGCCGTGCTTACGCCGACCGCTCGCGCTGGCTCGGCGACCCGGACTTCTACGCCGTGCCGCAGCCCGGTCTGCTGGCCGCGGACTACGCCAAGGCGCGCATGGCCGACTTCGACGCCGGCAAGAAGGGACCGGTGCAGCCGGGCCTGCCGGCTGGCGGCAAGGAGAGCGACGACACCACGCACTTCTCGGTCGTCGACGCAGCCGGCAACGCGGTCGCCTGCACGACGACGATCAACTCGACGTTTGGCGCCTGCTGCGTCGTCGATGGGGCGGGCTTCCTGCTCAACAACGAGATGGACGACTTCTCGGCGAAGCCGGGAGTGCCCAACCAGTTCGGACTCGTCGGCGGCAAGGCCAACGCGATCGCGCCCGGCAAGCGCATGCTGTCGTCGATGACGCCAACGATCGTGCGGAAGGACGGCCAGCTGCGGCTCGTGCTTGGCGCGCCGGGTGGCGGTCGCATCATCACCGGCGTCATGCAGACGATCCTCAACGTCGTCGACCACGGCATGTCGCTCGAACTGGCCGTGCGAGCGCCGCGCGTGCACCACCAGTGGCTGCCCGACGAGATCGCCTGGGAACCGATGGCGCTGTCAGCCGACATCCGCGCTGCGCTGCAGCAGAAGGGCCACGCATTCGCCGAGCGGCCGCGCGGCATCGCCCAGGTTTTCGCCGTCGAAGTGCGCGCCGACGGCACGCGCATCGGCGTCGCCGATCCGCGCAGCGGCGGCTCGGCGCTGGCGTACTGAGGCCCTCCGCGAACACCATGACCCATCCGCTCCGCATCGCGCCGTCGCTGCTCGCCGCCGACTTCGGCCGGCTCGCGGACGAGGTTCGCTCGGTCGAGGCGGGGGGCGCGGACTGGCTGCATCTCGACGTCATGGACGGGCACTTCGTGCCCAACCTGACCTTCGGGCCGTTCGTATGCGCCGCGATCGCCAAGGTGGCGACGCGGCCGCTCGACGTGCACCTGATGATCACCGACCCGTGGCAGTACGCCGATGCGTTCCTCGACGCTGGCGCCAACCTGCTGACCTTCCACGTCGAGGTCGCGGAGCGCGGCGATGCGGTGGCGCTATTGCGGCACATCCGCGCCCGCGGCGCGAAGGCCGGCTTGTCGCTGCAGCCGGACACGCCGGTCGAGGCGCTGCGGCCGTTCGTCGGCGAACTCGACCTCGTGCTGGTGATGAGCGTGTTCGCCGGCTTCGGCGGCCAGAAGTTCCTGCCCGACGTGCTGAGCAAGCCGCCGGCGCTGCGCAGAATGGGCTTCGCCGGCGAGATTTCGATCGACGGCGGCGTCGGCCCGCGCACGATCGGCGCCGCTGCCACGGCCGGCGTCAATGCCTTTGTCGCCGGCACCGCGGTGTTCGGCGCTCCGGATCGCGCCGCCCGCATCGCCGAGCTGCGCGCGCTCGCCGCCGCGGCGTCCTGATCGCGCTTCCCCGCTCGCCCTTCGCTGGCTATCGTCTCGCGGCCGCAACCCGAACAGGAATCGAACGACATGGCTTGGACCCGCTTCGGCAAGAAGAAGGACATGCCCGGTGGACTCTGGATCAAGTGCGAGTCCTGCGGGGCGATGCTCTTCCGCAAGGACTTCGAGCAGAAGAACCGGGTCTGCGGCAGCTGCGGTTACCACTTCACCCTGCCGGCGCGCGAGCGCATCGCCATCACCGTCGACCCGGGCAGCTTCGACGAGCTGTGGCAGGACCTGCGGGCGCAGGACCTGCTCGGCTTCAACGACCGCGTGCCATACGCCGAGAAGCTGGTGCAGACCAAGCAGAAGACCGGCGAGTCGGACGCGATGGTCTGTGGCACCGCCAAGGTCAAGGGCGTGGCCTGCGCCGTCGGCGTGATGAACTTCCAGTTCCTTGGCGGCTCAATGGGCATGGTCGTCGGCGAGAAGATCGCGCTGCTGTGCGAGCACGCGCTCAAGACCCGCCTGCCGGTCGTGCTGTTCGCCTGCTCCGGCGGCGCCCGCATGCACGAGGGCGCCGTCTCGCTGATGCAGATGGCCAAGACCTGCGGCGCGCTACAGCGGCTCAACGCCGCCGGCGTGCCGACAATCTCGGTTATGACGCACCCGACAACGGGCGGCGTCACCGCGTCGTTCGCGTCGGTTTGCGATTTGCTTATCGCCGAGCCGGGCGCGCTGATCGGCTTCGCCGGCCCGCGCGTCATCGCCACGACGATCAAGAAAGAGCTGCCGAAGGGTTTCCAGCGCTCGGAGTTCCTGCTCGAGAAGGGCCAGATCGACCGCATCGTCCCGCGCGCGCAACTGCGCGACGAACTCGGCCGCATGCTTGCCTATGCAACTGGCGCCGATCCGGTCGCGGCCTACAAGCCGCAGGCGGTCCCGGCGACCGGCGAGAGCGAGACGCCGCCAGCGCCCGAAGACGACAATCCGAAGAAGAAGCCGAAGGCGAAGAAGGCGTGAGCCGCCGCCGGCGTCGCGGTGCGCCCGCGCGAGGCCTTTCGTGAGCGGCCTCAAGCCCATGCGCCCCGTGCCCCGCGGCGGACCAGCGCCGCGCTTTCAGGGCCGCTACAAGGTCACGCCCGAGGACTTCGCCGTCGATGAGGTTCCGGCTTACACGCCGAGCGGCGCTGGCGACCATGTCTGGCTGTGGATCGAGAAGCGCGGGGTGTCGACGCTCGACCTGCTGCACGAACTCGGCGCCGCCCTCGACCGCGACGAGCGCAGCTTCGGCATTGCCGGGCTCAAGGACGCGCAGGCGGTCAGCCGCCAGTGGGTCAGCATCGAGCACGTCGACCCCAAGTCCTGCGAGGGCCTGCGCGGCGAGCGCTTCGCCGTGCTCGACGTGCGCCGCCACGGCAACAAGCTGCGCATGGGCCACCTGCGGGGCAACCGCTTCGGCATCACGCTGCGCGGCGCGCGCCCGGAGGACCTCGCGGCAGCACAGCAGAATCTCGCTGACATGGCGGCGCGCGGTGTGCCGAACTACTTCGGCGAGCAGCGCTTTGGCAAGCGCGGCGCCAACCTGCAGAAGGGCCTCGAGGTGCTCCGCGGCAACCCGCGGCAGTTCGCCGCCCGCATGCCGCGGCGCGTCTTCGGCCTCGTGCTGTCGGCGGTGCAGAGTGAGGCGTTCAACCGCGTCGTCATGGCGCGGCTGACGACGCTCGGCACGCTGCTGCCAGGCGACCTCGCCTTCAAGCACGACAACGGCTCGGTGTTCGCAGTCGAGGATCCGCAGGAGGATCAGCGCCGCTGCGACCAACTGCTGGTCTCGCCGAGCGGTCCGTTGCCCGGCCCCGAGATGATCCAGCCGGCCGGCGAGCCCAGGCAACTCGAAGACGACGTGCTGCGCGCGCTCGGGCTCGCGCACGAGCTGTTCGGCAAGCTGCCGTTCCGGCTGTGTCGCGGCGAGCGCCGGCCGCTGCGCGTGCCGGTCGTCGACCCGGTCGCCGAGGTCGTGTCCGGCGGCTTGCGCGTGGGCTTCGAGCTGGCGCGCGGCGCCTACGCCACGTCGGTGCTGCGCGAGTTGCTGGTCGACACGATCTGGTTCGGGCCGAACGACTGAATTCGGCGCGCAGAGCGCCCGAACTCAACGCGCCGCCCGCAGCGCCTCGGCGAGGCCGGAGCTGCGGTCGGGCCAATGCGCCAGCGCAGGCGCCAGCACGGCGAGGTCGCCGTGCACGAGCACGCGGCGGCGGCCGCGTGTGACGCCGGTGTAGATCAGCGGCGCGTCGAGCAGCTCGATCTGCTTGTCGGGCAGCGACAGCAATACGTCGTCGAACTCGCTGCCCTGCGCCTTGTGCACGGTCATCGCCCAGGCGGTCTCGTGCTGCGGCAGACGGTGCAACGGCACGAGGCGCGGTTCCTCGGCGCCGCGCGGGAAGGCGACGACGTGGCGACCCTGCGCGTCGGCGACGACGAGCCCGAGGTCGCCGTTGTAGAGGCGGTTCTGGTGGTCGTTGGCGACGACGAGAATCGGCCGACCGAGGTAGTCCTCGCGGTCGGTGCGCAGGCCCTCGCTGCGCAGCAAAGCCTCGATGCGAGCGTTCCACGTCGACGCGCCGTGCGGCCCGTGGCGCGTCGCGGTCAGCACGCGGAAGCCGGTGAGGCGGCTGTCGACGTCGGCGTCGCCCGTGGCCGCAGCGAGAATGGCGGCGCGGAACGGTTGCAAGGCGGCGTCGATCGTCAGCGCGTGCGGCAGGTCGGCATGGCCGGCGTGCAGGGCCGCCAGCGCCTCGTCGGAGCGCCGGTTCGCCATCGCTGTGGCAAAGCCGCCGATGCCCGGGCGCGTGGCGAAGCGGTGGTTCTTGCGCAGGCTGACAACGACATCGGCGAGCGCCGGCGCGCCGTCTTGCGTCGGTAACTCGACGCGGAGCGCCTCGCGGCAGAACGTGGCGAGCGCGCGCCCGACTCCGCGCTCAGGCGCCGCTGCGCGGCAGAGGTCGCCGAGCGGTTGGCCGGCGCCGACGGCGGCCAGCTGGTCGCGGTCGCCGACCAGTAGCAGCCGCGCCGTCGGCGGCAGCGCGCCGCACAGCGTCGCCAGCAGCGCGGGCTCGGCCATCGACGCCTCGTCGACCACGACGACGTCGTGCCGCAGCGGCCGCTCGGGGCCGCGCGCGAAGGCGTCGTCGGTGGGGCGGTACCCGAGCAGCCGGTGCAGCGTCGTCGCCTCGCAGTGCGCCAGCACGTCGGCCAGCGACGGCAGCGTCGCCGCTGCGGTACGCAGCGAGTCGACCAAGCGCGCGGCTGCCTTGCCGGTCGGCGCGCACAGAGCGACGCGTAGCGACGGCTCGCGCCGAGCGAGCACGGCGAGCCAGCGCGCGACCGTCGTCGTCTTACCGGTGCCCGGCCCGCCGGTCAGCACGGCAAACGACGCGCGCGCCGCGGCGGCGACGGCGACGAGTTGCCAGTCGACCTCGGACCCGGCCGCTGGCAGCAGGCCGAGCGCCTCGAGATCAGCGCGCAGCGCGTTGGCGGCGATCCGCGGCGGCTCCTGCAGGCGCCGCTGCACGAACGTCGCCAAGGCTCGTTCGCTGGCGCGGTCGCGGCGCAGGTACAGCCGGTCCTGCGCGTCGAGGACGAGCGGCAGTGGCCGGTCGTCGCGGTCGGCATCGGCGACGACGCCGGTGGCGAGCAGCGCGCGGCGCCACGTCGCCGCGTCCGGGAATGGCTTCTGGCCGGCGGCTGCCGCCAGCGGCAGGCAGACGTGGCCTTGCTCGCGGTCGGCCCAAAGCCGCTGCAGCGTCGCGCGCAGCAGCGTGGTGTCGCCGAGCGCGCCGCGCCGCAGCAGCAGGTCGGCGAGGTGCGGTGCGAGCGACATCAGGCCGGTCATGCCATCGACTCCTGCCGCGCTGCGACCGACCACGCGGCCAACGCGGCGATGAGCTCGGGATCGATCGCTTCGGTGAACAAGCCGCTGTCGCTGCCGGCCGCGACGCCGCGGACGAAGACGTAGCAGACGCCGCCGAGATGGCGCTCCGGCGCGTAGCCGGGCAGGCGCTCGGCGAGTTGCAGGTGCAGCCCCAGCGCGTACAGGCAGTACTGCAGCACGTAGTCGCTGCTGAGCATCGCGTCGCGCAGGGCCGCCGGACCGTAATCTTCGCGGCTGTTGCCGAGGTGGTTCGACTTCCAGTCGAGGATCCAGTAGCGGCCGTCGTGCTCGCAGACGAGATCGGCGATGCCGACGAGGAAGCCGCGCAGCGCCTCCGGCTGCATGCGCGCGAGACGCTTGCCCTGTTCGCGCACGACCGCCGATCGAGAGTGTCCCAGCGCCGCAGCGAGGCCGGCGCGGTCGGCCGCGAGCGGCAGCAGGAACGACCACTCGGCGCGCTTGTCGCCGCCGGTCATCGCGGCGAGCGTGCAGCCGGCCAGCGGCACGGCCGCGCCGGCGAGCCCGCGCAGCATCGCCACGACGTCGGCGACCGGGTCGATCGGCCCGGCGTGCGCGGCGACGGTCAGCAGGCCGTGGTCGGCGAGCGTCTGGCGCGTCAGCGCCGTCGTCGCCGGATCGTCGACCCTGCCGAGGTCGACGCGCTCGAGCAGCGTGTGCAAGCAGATGCCGGCGGCAGCGCCGCGCGCGAACGCGAAGATGCCGGTCGCCGGCAGGTCCGGCGCGTTGCCGTCCGTCGCTGGCCGTGGTTCGTCGTCGACGACGTCGTGCGCCGCCGCCTCGGACTCGCGCGTCGCCATCAGGTAGGTGAAGCTCGCTTCCTTGCGCGGCTCGACGAGGCGGGTCGCGCGGCGTAGCGGCTGCAGCCTGGTCGCCGGCGGCGTGGGCAGCCGCGCGGTGGCCGGTGCGGCAGGCACGTCGTCGACGGCCACCGCGCCGTTGCTCGCTGCCGCCAGCGCCTGCAGCGCGTCGCGCCAGCTGCTTGCGATCGCCGCGTCGGCGTCCTGGAACGCAGTCAGCCACGGCAGGAAGGCGGCGCCGTCGGGCGGCGTCGCGGCGCGGCCGCCGACCAGCCACGCCAGCGGGCTGCGGCCGTATTCGCGGCCGATGAGCCCGATGTGCGCGTAGCAGCGGCGTCTGGCGCGCGTCAGCGCGACATAGGCGAGCCGCACGTCCTCCTCGAGGCGTTCGCGCGCGATCGCCGCCGCCGCCGGGTCTTCGGCGCGGACGTCGAAGGCGACACGGTGGCCTGCTCCGGTCGGCTCGAGCTCGAGGCCCTTTGGCGCGCGGCAATCCCAGAGGAACGGGCAGAACGTCACCTCGTACTGCAGGCCCTTGCTGCGGTGCGCGGTGAGGATCTGCACAGCGTCGGCGTCGCTCTCGAGCCGCATCTCGCGCAGCTCCTCGCCGACCTCGTCGCGCGCGTGCGCTTCCTGCTCGAACCAGCGCAGCAGCGCCTCGGGCGGCAGCCGGTGCGCGGTCTCGGCGCCGTGCAGCAGCTCCCATAGCTGGCGCAGGTTGGTGAGCCGCCGTTCGCCGTCGTGCCAGGCGAGGCATCGCGCGGTCAGCTGCCGTTCGTCGGCGAAGTCGGCGGCCATCGCCATGAAGCCATGGCGCTGCCAGCGTGTGCGCCAGCCGGCGAATTGGTCCATGGTCGCATCGAAGGCGCCTTCGGTCGCTTCCAGCGCGCGCAAGCCGGCAAGATCGAGGCCGTAGAGGCGCGTCGCCATCGCCGCGCGCACGAGCCGTTGGTCGCTCGGGCGCAGGACCGCGAGCAGCACGCGCCACAACTCGCCGACCTCCTCGCTCTCCAGCACGTCGCCCGCCTTGCCGATCGCCGAGGAAATACCGACCGCGCGCAGGGCGTCCTGGATCTCGATCGCCTGCCAGTTGGCGCGCACCAACACGGCGAGGTGCTGTGGTCGCAGCGGTTCGCCGTCGAGCGACGCGCCACACTGCAGCAGCCGCGCCGCTTCGGCGGCGACGTCGGCGCAGATGCGGCGGGCGACGGCGCGCTTGTCCTCGCCCTCCTCCTCGGTCGGCGCGATCCAGCGCCAACGCAGCGCCGCCGTGCCGTCGCCGACCACCAGCTTCTCCGCCGGCGTGGCGGCGGCGCGGACGTCGGGCGCATTGATGCCCGGATCGACGAACGCGCGTGGGTGATCGCAGAACAGCTGGTTGACGGCGGCGACCAGCGCCTTGGCGCTGCGGAAGTTGGCGTCGAGCGTGAAGGCGCGCTGAGCGTCGTCGCGGGCGCGCAGGTAGGTGCGCAGGTCGGCGCCGCGGAAGCCGTAGATCGCCTGCTTGGGGTCGCCGACCAGGAACAGCGTCCGGTCGTGAAAGCAGGTCGAGAAGATCGCGTACTGCAGTGCGTCGGTGTCCTGGAACTCGTCGATCAGCGCCACGGCGTGGCGCGAGCGCACCGCCTCGCGCACGGCGGCGCTGCGCGCTTCATCGTGCAGCGCCTCGTGGGCGCGCGCCAGCAGGTCGTCGAAGGTCGCGACCTGCTCGTCTTGCTTGCCCTGCGCGACGCGCTGCCGCATCGCCAACAGCAACTCGACGCGCAGGTGCGCGAGCGCCTCGTCGACGCGCTCGGCGAGCTCGCCGCAGGTGGCGAAGAACGGCTCGTCGAAGGCGGTCGTCTTCAGCTTGTGCTTGTTGTACGCCTTCGCCAGTCTCGCCGGCGCGAACTTGGCGAGCGTGGCGAGGCACGCGATCGGGTCGCGCTGCAGGCGCGTGACGAAGCGCGGCAGGCTGGCGGCGACGTCGCCGACGAACGGCTTCTCGTCCTTCTTCCACGGCAGGCCGGCGAGACGCTTCCCGATGCCGTCGTCCCAGCCTGCGGCGGCCGCTTGCGCCGCGGCGCCGACGGCCTTGGCGAGCAGCGCGAAACGCGGCTCGTCGAGCGGCAGCGTCACATGGGGGTGGCGGCGCCACAGGCGGTAGGCCTGCACCAGCGACTCCGGCGTGTGTTTGCCGAGTTGCAACAGGGCGCCGCGCGGGTCGCCGGACGGCGCGTGCTGCAGGCGCAGCGCGTCGGCGGCGGCGCGGAAAAGCAGCGGCAGGCCGTCGGTCTCGAACTCGGTGGCGAACGGCTGGCGCGTCTCGAACGCCGCCTCGTCGAGCAGGCGTTTGCAGAAGCCGTGGATCGTGTGCACCGCGACCTGGTCGAAGTCAGCGAGCGCGCGGCGGCAAATCGCGGCAGCGTCGGGCTGCGCGGCGAGCTTGGCGAAGAACGCATCCTTGGAAGGCTGGCCTTCGGTGATCGCGAGCACGAGTCGCAGGCTGTCGCGCAGGCGGCGTTTGAGCTCGTCGGTTGCCGCCACGGTGAAGGTGACGACCAAGGCCGCGTCGAGCCGTTCGATGCGTCGCTCCAGCAGCAGGCGCAGCAGGAGGCCGACGAGCGTGTAGGTCTTGCCGGTGCCAGCGCTCGCTTCCAGCAGCACGACGCCCGGCGCGAGTGACGCGGTGGCGAGGTCGAACGGCGGCAGCTTCATGCATCGTCCTTGCATGCGGCCAACAAGCCGTGGATGCGCTCGGCCCACGAAGCGAACCGATCGCTCGTGAGCGGCTCGCGGTTGCGGAAGCACAGCGCCGTCGCGGCGTCGTCGCCTTCGCCGCGGCTGCCGTTGCCGCTCGACTCGAATTTGGTGCGCGCCAGCTTGCGCGCCTTGGCCAGCCCGCCCGCGCCGCCGAGCGCGCCGGCGTACGCGAGCGACGCTGAGGGGAAGAACGGCAACGGTTGGCGCAGGCCCTCGCGGTACCCACCGACAAGCACGGTCAGCGCCTGCTGTGCCGCGTCGCCGTCGAGCGGGCGCAGGCGGACGTCGCCCGAACGGCCGTAGACGACTGTCGCCGCGGGCAGGTCGCTGGCGCCGGCGGCGCGGGCCACGGCGCAGACAAGATGCTCGACCAGAGCCGTTATTGCGTGCTTCGGTTTCACCACACCGGCGTGGCTGCGCACGAGCGCGTCGGTAGCGCAGTCGTCGAGCACGCCGACGATGCGCGCGTCGGCGAGCGCCACCGCGACGGCGCGCGCCTGCAGCGGGCCGTGCGCGGCGAGCTTGCGGCGCAGGTCCTGCGCTTCGTCCTCGCGGTCGCCGAAGACGACGTCGCCGCGGGCGCCTGGCGGCAGCAGGCCGGCGGCGTGTGCTGCCTGCAGTCGCTGCGCTTCGTCCTCGCCGGGCACGTCACGTGTGCGCAGCTCGTCGCGCAGCGTCCAGTCAGCGAGGGCGTCGAGCGCGAAGCGTTCCGTGATCGGCTCGGGGGCGTCGGCGGCGCGCAGCGCCATGCCGAGCACGCGCTCGCAGAAGAAGCGCGGTGGGTCGTGCCAGAACGCCACGAGATCAGCGAGCGCGATGTCGGCGCCGGCGAGTTCCGCCGGCGGTTCGATTGGCTGGCCGTCGTGCCACGGCGGCGCTTCGCCGCGCGTGGACGGCAACTCGTCGCCGTTGCCGACGGCGTACGCGAACAGTCGCGCGTCGGCACCGTCGCGGTAGCGTGGGCTCCACGGTTGCAGGGGGTGCTGGACGACGACCTGCGCGCGCGCTGGCGCGCCGTCGGGGGCGGGCGCGAACGTCCCGTCGACGAGATCGAGGAAGTCGTCGAGCGCGGTCGACGGCGCGTACTCGCCATCGTCCTTCGCCGAACGCCCGACGTATGTGAACTGCACGGCGTCGCGCGCCGAGGTCAGCAGGTCGAGGAACAACTGGCGGTCATCGCGGCGAACATCGCGGTCGCCTGCCTGCCGCCGCTGCGCGATCAGGTCGAACGGCAGAACCTGTGGCCGGCGCGGGAACTGCTGGTCCGACAGGCCGCAGACGTACAGCCGGCGGCACGGCAGCGTGCGCATCGGCGTCAGCGACGCGATGGTGATCGAGCCCGAGAGGAAGCCGCCGCCGGCGCTCTCCGCCAGGGCGCCGTCGAGCCAGTCGCGCAGCACGACGGCGGCGACGGGTTCGTCGACGGCGGCGGCGGTGGCGATGGTGCGCAAGCGCGCGATGGTGCGGCGCAGGCGCTCGGCGGCGCTGCGGTCCTCCGCTGAGGTCGGCAGGAACAGCGCCGTCAGCAGGTCGTCGAGACGGTCGGCCCACGCGGCCAGCGGCCGCGGCGCCGCGAGCAGGTCGAGGCGTTCGAACAACGCCGTGCAGAAGGCGAGGAATTTGCCGAGCGCGTCGTCGCGGCCGCTGGTGGCGTCGGCGACCGGGCTCAGGCCGAGGGCGAGCGCTTCGCTCGCGCCGGTCATCACGCCGAGCAGCAGGCGATCGAGACCGCGCCGCCACGAGCCGTCATCGAACGCGGGGATGCCAAGGCGCGCCTGCCGCCGGGCGCCGTCCACGCCCCAGCGGACGTCGGCGCGATCGCAGCGGGCGCGCAGCGCCGGCAGGTCGCCGACGGCGAGCTCGAAGCGCTGGCGCACGGCATCTTGCTCGAGCACGCGGAAGACGTCGTTGGCTTCGACGCGGCCACGCGCGAGGTCGAGCACGGCGAACACCGCGCTGCACAGCGGCTGGTCAGCGATTGGTCTGCGGTCGGCGATGCGGAACGGCAGGTGCCGACGCACCGGGCCGAACACTGCTTCGGCGAGCGCGGCGTACTGCTCGATGTCCGGCACGAGCACGAAGACATCGTGCGGCTTGAGGTCCTTGTCGCGAGCGAAGGCGGCGAGGATCTGGTCGCGCACGATTTCCAGCTCGCGCTGCGGCGTATGCGCGACGTGCACGCGCAGCGAGTCATCGTCGTCGTCGAGCGCAGGCTTCGTTGCCGGTTCGCCGCCGAGGTCGGCGATGCGCGCCTGCACGGTCGCCAGCGCGCTGCGCCGGCTCGGCGGCGGCTTCCCGCGCTGCTGCACGTCGCCGACCTGCAGGCGCTGGATCTCGTCGCTGCCGGTGTCCTCAAGCTCGGCGACCATGCGGGCGAACTCGCGCGCTTGCTGGCCGAAGCGATCGAGCCACGGGTTGCTGCTCTCGCCTTCGCGCAGGTCGGCGGGCTGCGGCACGTAGAGGTTCACCTCGGTGTGCGCGGCGAGCGCGAGCAGCAGGCGCAAGAACGCCGTCGGCAGCGAGCCGGCGCCGAACACGTGCAGGCGGCGGTCGAGGCGGGCCCGCACGCGCGGATCGCTGGCCAGCTTGCGCTCGACTTCGCGCAGGCGCACTGCGGTGGTCGCGGGTGGGCCGCCCGGCCGACCAAAGCCGGCGTCAGCGAGCAGTGCGCGCCACAGCCGGCCTTGCCAGGCCGCGTGCGCGCCGGCGTCGGCGCAGTCGTCGCCGGCGTTCCAGCGCTCGAGCAGCTCGGGCCGGTAGATCTGGTAGTCGTCGAAGACGCGGGCGAGGCGCTCGCTCAGTTGCAGGCGGCGGCGGCCGTCGGCGTCGCCGCGGCAGTAGGCAGCGGCCGGACCGAAGGCGGCGGCGGCCTGCGGGCCGGCGAGCAGACGCCACAGCCGCAGCGTCAGTTCATCCTTGGCCAGCGGATCCGGGCCGGCGGCCTCGTCGTCGGCGAGGCGGCGCAGGAAGCCGCCGAGGAACGGCAGCCGCAGCGACGCGGCGATGCCGCGCTCGTTGGCGATGCCCTGCTGTAGCCAGCGGGCGATGCCCTGCGTCGGCACGACGATGGTCTCTTCCTGCAGCGGCGGCAGCGGCTTGCTGCCGATGATCGTCGCGAGCATCGCCAGCAGATCCTCCAGCCGCGCGCTCGCGTACAGGAACAGCCCCGACGCCATGCCGACAACCTAGCCCGTGCGCCGGCCCGATGCACCTAGTGGCCGTGGCCGCAGCCGTCGCCGTGGTCGTGTGCGTCCGCCGTGCCGTCAGGCGCGCGCGGCGGCGCCAGGCGACCCGGCGCGATGGGCGCCAACGGACCCGCAGCGTCGTCGTGGGAGTGGCGGCTTCCGTCGTCGCCGTCGTCGTCGCAGCAGTCGGCGGCGTGGTCGTGGTCGACGTTCACTGGCGATTCGAACAGGCGCTCGAGGAAGGGCCGCACGCCCTGCCGCAGCAGCGCCACTGCGAACACGCCGCCGACGGCGAGCAGACAGGCCCACGCGAACACGCCATCGTGCTCGTGGTCGGCGCCAAAGGCATCGACGTCGATGCGCGGCAGCAGCGCGTTGGCCGCGTAGCCGAGCAGCACTGCGCCGAGCCACATCGCCGCGGCGAAGACTGCGGCGGTGCGCGGGCCGTGCAATTTCGCCAGCACGCCGACGGTGGTGACGTTGGTCGCCGGCCCGGTCAGCATCAGCGCTAGCACGGCGCCGGGCGACAGCCCCTGGACCAGCAGCATGGCGGCGAGCGGCGTGCTGCCTGTGGCGCAGACGTAGAGCGGCAGGCCGAGCAGCGCTGCGACCGGCACATCGACCCAACCCGGCAGCGCTGCGATCCAGTCGCGATTGACGTACGGCATCAGCACTGCCGACAGCAGCAGGCCCATCAGGATCCAGGTGGCGGTGTTGTCGACCGCGGGCCCGAAGCCAAAGCGCAGCGCATCGCGCAGCCGCTGGCCGAATGGGCCGGTGGACGGTTGCGGCAGAGCGCCGGTGGGGGCGTCGGCGGCGACGGTGTAGGTGGGCGCGATCGACGAAACCAGCACGCCGACGGCAAGCGCCAGCACGGCAGCCATACCGATGCGCACCAGCGCGACCTCGGCGCCCATCAGCTGCCACGTCAGCATCACGGCGGCGACTTCGAGCTCGGGCGTGGCGATGAGGAACGCGATGGCGGCGGCGAGGCCGGCGCCCTGGCGGATGAGTTCGCGGTAGATCGGCACCACGCCGCACGAACACACCGGCAGCGGCAGGCCGACGGCGACGCCGCGCAGC